>LUMJ01000011.1_pt1 | contig 166586 bp, 169 predicted proteins | sample 729631 | NCBI WGS metagenome assembly LUMJ01 (sample SAMN03860266, study PRJNA289734) | marine metagenome | biome: seawater column; feature: ocean; material: water; isolation source: Red Sea water column Station 22 - depth 500m | place: Saudi Arabia: Red Sea | collected 2011-10-15 | depth 500 m
ATATAGGAGCAAGACTTCCAATAATACAAGGTACAAGTTTTGCTTTCATTCCCATAATGCTGCCCTTTAAAGCTTTTGGTTTAGGAGCAATATTCACAGCCGCATTTATAGGAGGAATTTTTCAAATATGGATTGGTAAAATGTTAAAACCAATTCGCCACATGTTTCCTCCGTTAGTAACGGGAATAGTTGTGTTAATGATTGGAATAAGTCTTCTTAAAGTTGGCTTTAAGTATGCTGGCGGTGGAGTATGGTTGATGAACAATAAACCAGAAATTTTTGCAAATTGGGAACATTTGCTTATAGCTGGTACAGTTTTATTAGTTGCTCTTATTACAAACTTAAAAGGAAAAGGAATGGTATCCGCAGCTTCTATTTTAATTGGAATAATAGCCGGTTTCATAGTTGCAGCTCTACTAGGAGAAGTTAGATGGGCAAAAATAGCTGCAGCAGGTTGGTTTGCATTTCCAATGCCATTGCAATATGGAATAGATTTTGTTTGGGGTGCTGTAATATTAATGTTATTTATGTCTATAGTAACAACAATTGAAACTATTGGAGACATTAGCGCTACAACAATGGGTGGAGCAAACAGAGAAGCTACTGATAAAGAGCTTTCTGGTGGTATAATGGCTGATGGAGTTGGAACAGCTTTTGCATCGATTTTTAATGCTATGCCTAATACTTCTTACTCACAAAATGCAGGTCTTGTTGCATTCACAGGAGTAATTAGTAGACATGTAGGAACAGTTGCTGGTGTTATTCTAATTTTGCTAGGTTTGTTTCCAAAACTTGGTGGAGTTATTGCTGCGATGCCAGATTCAGTAATTGGTGGAGCAGCTATTATTATGTTTGGATTGATTGCTGGAGCAGGGATAAAATTAATTTCAAAAACTGAAATGAGCCAAAGAAATATTTTAATATTAGCTTTGTCGTTATCTTTTGGAATCGGTTTATATGCTTTTCCTGAGTTTGTTGCTCATATACCAGATTTTGGAATTAAATTAAAACTATTACTTACAACTGGTTTAATACCTGCTGGATTAATAGCATTTATTTTAAACGCTACATTACCAAAAAAATAAATTATTTTTGAAACTTGTGGGGACTTTGTCCCCACAAATAAGGTTTGAACTTATTTAATTTCGATAAGTTTTTTCTTTTTGTACTCTGGCACAATTCTTTCACAAGCAATTTTTAAAAGACCATCTTTTAGCTCTGCTTCACTTACTTTTACATCATCTGCAATTGTAAATGATCTTGCAAATTGTCTTTCAGAAATACCCTTATGAATAATTTCACCATCTTTGTCTTTATCTTCAGATTTACTAAGCTGCTTTGTTCTAACTGTTAGCAAATTGTCTTCAAACTCAACTTCAACATCTTTCTTGTTAAAACCAGCAAGAGCAACTTCGATAGAGTACTTGTCTTTTCCAGTTTTTTTTATGTTGTATGGTGGATAATTTGATTGCATGCTCAAACCTCCATTGCCCAACATACTTTCAAATTGGTCAAACATATCGTCAAAACCAACTGAAAAAGGTCTTAGTGAGTTAAATATAGATAGATCCTTACTTGTCATTATATCCTCCTTTGTTAGCAAGGTTATTTTATGCAAGTCCCATTTAGGCAACTTACAAACTATATATTGTTGTGATTTTTGTATTTTCAAGTGCTATATTGAATTTTTATTTAAACGTATTTTGCCCCACAATGAAATGAGGTGATGTACGTTATAAAAAATTTTTTATTGGTTGTTACAATGCTTTTGATGTGCGTGCATGTCCAAGCAGAAGAAAGTAACAAATCCAGATGAATGCTAATATTATAAAAGGTAAATAACAGTAATTGTGATTATTTAATTAATTTTTTTGTTATTTTTAAAGCGAAGGCATAATCAAGTGCCATTTCTTCTATAGCACTATCTCTTCCAGATTTTCCTCCATGACCTGCATTCATTTCTGTTTTTAATAAAAGTAAATTATTATCAGTTTTATAATTTCTGAGTTTTGCGGTGAACTTTGCTGGTTCATCGAAAAGAACTCTATTATCACTTAAACTTGTTGTAATTAAAATATGAGGATAGTCCATTTTTTTTATATTGTGATAAGGGGCATAAGAATAAATATAATCGAAGTGTTCTTTATTATCTTTAGCATTTCCAAATTCGTCAAATTCTCCAACAGTTAAGGGTAAGGAATGATCTAGATTAGTAGTTAACGAGTCTACAAATGGTACAGCCATAATTATTCCTAAAAACAAGTCAGGTGCTTGATTAACTGCTACTCCCATCAACAATCCGCCAGCAGATCCACCCATTCCAATTATTTTTCCTTTTGAGGTATATTTTTCTTTAATTAAGAACTTTGCGACTGCCATGTAATCTTCAAATGTATTTTTCTTGTTCAATAATTTTCCTTCTTTCCACCATTTCATACCTCTTTCCAATCCTCCTCTTATATGGGCTGTTACCCAAATAATATTTCTATTAATTAAGCTTAGTCTTGTAGAAGAAAAACCTGGAGACATAGAAGTTCCGTATGAGCCATATCCATAAAGTAACAAATTAGCTGAACCATCCACTTTAGTTTTTTTGTGCCTAGTGATTGTAATTGGAACCATTCTTCCATCGAATGATTCACATTCAAGTCTTTCCACAATATAATCATCAGGATTATGACCTGAAGGTATTTCTTGCTCTTTAACTAATTTTTTTTCCTTTGTTTTTAAGTTATATAAATAAGTTCTAGCTTGTGTTTTTGGAGAAGAGTAACTTAAATGAACAAGATCAGTATTTTTATCTCTTTGTATTAATGAGATTGAAGGAACAATTACTTTTTCATCAACAAAATTTAATTCATCTTCTAAATTTGTTTTTGTATTTCTTACAAAAAGTTTTCCAAGAGCATTTGAAGTTTCAGATCTTAAAACCCAATCATTTAAAAAAACTAATCCACCAATTAAAACTTCATCTTTTGGTTCAATATAAGTTTCCCAATTTTGGATTGATAAATCTTTACATTTATCAATTTTAAAATCTTCTGCGCTGTCATTTGTATGGTTATAAAAATAACCATTCCAAGAGTTAACAGAATATAAAATTCCTTTTTTTCTTTTTTTTATTAATTTTGGCTGAGGATTTTCTTCATTTGCCTCAAAATAATATTGTTCGGAAGTACTATGATCTGAAGTTGTGATAAAAAAATATTTTTCATCTGAACTTAGTCCAATTCCAACTGTAAAAGCTTCACTCTTTTCTTCGAAAATTAATTCATCTTCTTTTACTGAGGTGCCTATTTTATGTCTTAATATTTTTCTTGGCCTGTGATGCTCATCTAGTTTTGAATAAAAAAAATATTTATCATCTAAACTAAAGCTTATACTTCCTGAAGTTTCCTCAATTTTATCAGTAACCAAGTTATTTGATGAAATATCTCTGATATAAATTGTGTAGTATTCGGAACCCTTTAAATCTAAAGCATATCCTAAATATTTGTCATTCCAACTGACCTCAAGATCACCAACTCCAAAGTATTCAGTATTTAGTTTTTCTTTTTCTTTATCACCATTCCAAATTTCTTCAATTTTGTTGGTTTCAATCTTTTTTCTTAATTTTATAAAATAATTTCCCTTAGCTGTAGTTTTTATCCAATATTCATACTCTTTATCTTTATATGGAAGTGATTCATCATCTAATTTAATTCTTCCTTTAATTTCATTAAAAAGTTTTTTTTGTAAATTTTTTGTGTCTTTTAGATGATATTCTGTATAAGCATTTTCCTCTTCTAAATACTTCTTAACTTTTGGGAGAAGTTTTGATCCATCTTTTAATACTTCTAGAATGTTTGATTGATGAATCCAGCTATAATTATCTTTCCATGTTATATTGTGACAAGATTTTAGTTCAGATTTTTTTTCTAGATGTGGTATTTTCATAAAAAGGTTTAGATATATGAATATAATGTTTTATTCACTAATTATTTTTGTAATTATTTATTTATTGCTAAAATCTATAGCCAGTTCATCAGCAAAAAGACTTTCAAAAATTGTAAGAATTTCTATATTTATTTTCTCAATTATTTTGGCAATAGTCTTTGCATTTGGGGGAAGACTTTTACTTTCATTACCTTTAATTCTTTTAAGTTTAGGGATTATAAAATTAAAGGGACTCACATTGTACCAATTAATAGGCTTGTTTAGACTTATCCAAACACTGAGAAATTCAGGAAGATTTTCTTTTAATCAAAATAAGAATTATAGTAACTCTTCAAGCCTATCTTTAGATGAAGCATATAAAATTTTAAATTTAGATAAAAATAAAGATGTGACAAAACAAGATGTTCAAAAAGCACACGCAAAAATTCAAAAGAAAATTCACCCCGATGTTTCACCAGAAACAGCAAGATTGTCTGCATTAGTCAATGAAGCTAAAGAAGTGGTTTTAAAAAATCTGAATTAGTTAAGAATTTCTTGAAATTTATAAAAAATCTTTAAAGGATTAATTTTATCTTTGCCCAAAGTATTATGTCCAACTGTTTCTTCACCGTCTGGAATAATTGAATACATTTTCGGACTGTAACTTCCGTAAAGTAAAGGAGTGTCTGACATTAAGACAATGGTTGGTATTTCCAGTGCTGCTGACAAGTGACTGAAACTTGAGTCGTTGCAAACAGAAATTTTACAATTTTTAATAATTGGCAGAATATTAATTAAATCTAATTGATCTAACGCTAAACATTTACTTTGAAATTTAGAGTTTAATATTTCTTTTAAAATTTCTTGCTCCTCATTTTTAGTTCCAGTTGCTAAAAAAAATCTACAATTATATTTTTCTGAGCATAATTGCATAAATTTTATATAAATTTTAGATGGAATTCTTTTTGTTTCTCCAGAACCTCCAATACCTAGTAGAATATTTAATTGGTTATTTAAAATTTCATACTTCGATTTAGCTTGTTCAATTTGATTTGTATCAATAGAAATAATTGGATTACTTGGAACGTCTATGTTTAATTCTTTTTTTAAAAATGTTTGTGCAGCTTGAATAATATGTTGATTTTTTTTTTCGAATAGAGGGTATTGGTATATCTCTTTAATTCTTGCTAATTTACAAATTAAGTTGAATCTTAATGATGAATTAAAAATAAATACTTTATCAAATTCATATTTTTTTAAATCATTTATTAGTTTAAGGGCTCCTCCAATACCGTCATGACGTCCTTTTATGCTTTTATTATCTCTGTCTAGAATAATGATTTCGCTAATATTTGGATTTTTATTAAATAATTTTGAAGCCCTTGAGTTTTCTTTAACCAGCAAACTAACTGGGCATGCATATTTCCTTGCTATAGCTTCTATAAATGGCAAAAAAATTACCATATCACCAATACCCATTCTATTTTGTACTGCTAAAATTTTCATTTAATGTTTTATAATCTTTACTAAATTTTTTTTTTATATAAATTTTATTTATGAGTAAAATTGAAGGCATTTATGCGGCTACATTGTCAGTTTTAGAGGAAAATCTATCATTAAATGTAGATAAAACGACCAAACATGCTGAAAACTTAATTGATCAAGGATGTCATGGTGTTGCAGTTTTCGGAAGTACGGGACAAGCTCAATTAATTCCAATAAGTGAAAAAATAAGAATGATCAATTATTTATCAACCAGTAAATATAAAGATAAATATATTATAGGAACAGGACTAAATTCTTTAAGTGAAACAATCAATTTAATGAAAATTGCAATTTCGTTAAATTTTAAAAAATTTTTGATAATGCCACCAGCTTATTATAAATATGGTGATAGTGATGCAATTATTTTTTTTTCAAAAATAGTAGAACAAGTACCGGAAAGTGAAATCATTTTGTATAACTTTGAAAAACTATGCGGTTATAAATTTAGTATTAATTGTATCGAAGAATTGGTAAAAAGATTTCCAAACCAAATAGTTGGTGTAAAAGATAGTTCTTATAATTTATTTGAAAAATTAAAAATTGATAATTTTTCAGTTTTGCCGGGTTCTGAAGGAAAACTGTTAAAAGGATTAGAATTGGGCTGTTCTGGAATAATTACAGCAACATGTAATGTTACTGCTTCATTAGCTAGGAAAGTGTATGACGATTTTAATGACAATAAAGAGCAAAAATTTAATAAAAAACTTTGCTCAGTAAGAAAAATTTTTGAAGAATTTAATTTAATATCAGCAATACATTCCTTTATGGCTCAGAAAGATAAATCTTACATTAATCTTCTGCCACCTTTAAGTATTTTAAATAATAATGATCAGAAAAGATTATTTGAGGAACTAAAAAAAATAAATTTTAATATAACAAATTTAAAGGCTGCTTAAATGTATTTAGCATCATTTTTAAATAAATTAATTAAAGAAGACGGATTTATATTAATTGATGCCAATGATAATAAATATTTAATTGGAATTCCAATAAAAGAAAATCCGATTATACTCAAACTTTTAGACAAAGCATTACATTATAAACTTTTATTTTATCCAGATTTATATTTTGGAGAAGCTTATACCGATGGTTCAATTAAAATTGAAAATGGAACTTTAAGTGATTTTTTAAACATTGTCCTTAAAAGTATAGGTAGGTCTGAAACAAATAAATTTAGTAAATTTATAAACAGCTTAAGGGGATCATATAGATTTTTAACAAATTTTAATTTTATTAAAAAATCTAAATCAAATGTAGCGCACCATTATGACATTTCAGACGATATATATGGATTGTTTTTAGATTCTCAGAGGCAATATTCTTGCGCATATTTTAAAGATGAAAATGATTCTTTAGAAACAGCTCAAAATAACAAAATCGATCATATTATAAAAAAACTTAATTTAAAACCTAATCAGAGAGTTTTGGATATAGGGAGTGGTTGGGGATCACTTGCATTAGAAATAGCAAAAAAATCTCAATGCGAAGTTGTTGGCATAACATTATCTGAAAATCAATTTGAATATAGTAAGAAAAAAGTAAAAGATATGAACTTAGAAAATCAAGTTGAATTCAGACTTATGGACTATCGTCAGATGAATGAAAAATTTGATAGAATTGTTAGTGTTGGTATGTTTGAACATGTAGGAAGAAAGTTCTATAAAAAATATTTTGAACAAGTGTCGAGTCTACTTAGCGATGATGGAGTTGCCTTAATACATACCATAGGTTCTGTAAATCCTCCAAGAGATCCGCAACCTTGGATTACAAAATATATCTTCCCTGGAGGATATACACCAAGTTTAAGTGAATTAGCTGATCCAATTGAAAAATCTGGTCTAGCTATTTCAGATTTAGAGATTTTAAGATTGCATTACGCTCATACATTAAGGCATTGGAAAGAAAGTTTTTTAAGTAAAAAGGATAAGGTTATAGAAATGTCTGGTGAGAATTTTTTTAGAATGTGGGAATTTTATTTAACAGGATGTGAGATGGCATTTAAATGGAGTGATATGGTTGTATTTCAATTTCAGCTTACAAAAAAATTAAATTCGATACCTATTACAAGAGACTATATTTATTAGGCAATTCTTGGTAAATTTTAATTAGTTACTTTATGAGAAAAAAGAAAAAAAATATAAAAAAAAGAAAAAATAAAATAGTAAAAAAAACATCCAAAATTAAAAAAAAATCACTTAAAAATAAGGTTAAAATCAAAAAAAAACTAGTTAAAAAAAAGAAAAAAAATAAAAAATGGTTTGAAAAAAGTAATCAAAAATTTTTTTAAAAAAATTAATCAGAAAGTTAAAGAATACAAGAGAGAATACAATAGATTAAGTGTTGAAGAAAAGAAAAGGATTAAATTTAAAGAGATTGAAAGACAAGAGAAAGAAAAAGAAGAAAAGAAAAGGATTAAATTAGAAGAGTTTGAAATAGAAGATAAAGAAAAAAGAGAAATAGAAAAGCAAAAAAAAGCTGAAGAAAAATTTCAAATAAAATTAAAGGAAAAAGAACTTAGAGAAGAGATTCGTTTAGAAAAAGAAAGAACAAAAGATATAAAAAAATTTCTAAGACAAGAACAGGCATTTTTAAGGAAAGAACAAGCAGAGAGACAAAGAAAATTTTTGCATGAACTAAAAATTGAGCGACAAATAGAAAAATTTAGAATTAGAGAAGTCAAAGAATTAGAAAAGCTTGAAAAAGTTTCATTACAGGAAAAAAGAGAAAATTATGTAGAACTTCAAGAACGTATAGATAAGTTAAAAGAAAAATATCAATTAATTAGAGACCAAAAAATTAGAGAAAGAGTTGAATCTTTAGGAGTAAAAGTTCAAGAAGGAGATGATAGAGGAATTTTACTTCAAAAAGAAAGAGAATACAGATTAGCAAGACAAAAAATTGAAACTGCTCTTGAAAGCTTTTATAGAAGCGCAAATAGTTTAGTGTTTCAACTTAACAAAAGACATATCACAAGACATATGTCTATTTTTAGATGTATTGATAGAAGATTTGAAACTGGAGAAATATTTATTAAATGGGATGAAGTACCAGATGATGAATGGCTAATATTAATTTATATAAAAGATAATTCTCCGGACAAAGGAATAATTATAGAAGATAAATCAAACCCTGAAAAAAATGTTTCAAATGAATTTAAACCTAGCGAAATATTTAAAGCCTCAGATATGATGGTAGATTCTTTAACCCAACTACTTGGAAGAGAAAGAGCTATAAAAAAAAATTAAATTTTTAATCGCTAACATAAACAGACACTCCTCGTGAATTAATATCCACATCAAATTTTTTATGAAGAGGAGGAAATGCTCTTTGAGAACAATCTAATCGATCACATGTTCTACAGGAAACTCCAATTGGAATTTCAGATTTTTTATCATTAATATTTAAATTTTCTGTATAAACGAATTCCTTTGCGTATTTTGCCTCACAACCCAAGCCAATTGATAGCATACTTTTTGTCTCTCCATATCTTCCTATACCCTTTTCAACTGTTCTAGCTATACAAACATATTTTTCTCCATTTGACATTTTACTTACCGCTGTTTGAATTTTTCCTGGTGTTGTAAAAGCTGAGTAAATATTCCATCTAGGACAAGCACCGCCATATCTAGGAATTTCGATACCAGACATTGAAAATCTTTTTGAAATATTTCCAGCAATATCTACTCTTAACATATGGAAAGGAATTCCTGGAAGTTTTGGATCCTGCAAACATGTAACTCTATGTGCCACCTGTTCAAAGGAAGTAGCGAAGGTATTTTGAAGTAGTTCTAAATCATATTTTAGTTTTTTACATTCCGAATGAAATAATTTGTAAGGCATTAAAATAGCAGCACCACAATAATTTAGTAAAGCAACTTTAGTTAATTTTTTAGACTCTGAAGTAGGAAAGTGAAAAGTTGATAAATATTCTTCTATCTCTTTTGCAGCTCCCTCCTGAGCTATTTGAGCTGATGCATAAAGTTTTTTTGTTTCCAATGAATTATAATCAGATAACAGAAGCTCTTTTTTATCTTGATTGTATATTTTTGAAAAAGGTTTACCTTCATCTGGAATAATATCTTTTACAGTAATTTTATATTCAGTTTTCAAAAAATCACATAAAGACAAGTATCTGGTTCTGTTGTTGCTTTGTATTTTTTCAAAAATTATTTCTGCAAATTCTTCAAGTTTTGGAAAATAGTTTTTATTTCCTTGTATAAAATCCGAAACTACTTCACCTGGAAAAGAATTTTTTCTATTATCAACCATCTTTCCAGATAATTTCTCTACTTTATCAACTATTTCATGATCTTTCTTTTTATAGTTATCACCTAGTTTAATTAAAGCTCTTGCAATTTTAGGATTGGTATTTACTAAATCTTTAACTTCAGGGCCGAGAATATCTAAGTTTTCGAATAATTTATCATCAAGGAGTTCTGAAATATTATTTGCTAAATTAAGATCAGATTTTGATGTTAAATCTGACAGTTCAATTTTCAATTCTTGACAAACTTTAAGAAGCAAATCGCCATCTATTTTTCTTTTTCCGCCTTCAATTAAATTTAAGTAACTTGGGGAGATGTTTAATTGTTCAGCGAGTTTATTGGCTTGAATACCTAATTGTCTTCTAAAAGCCTTTATTTTGGGACCAATTTTTGAATCTAATTGACTCATATTTTCTATTTGTAAATTTTGTCAATTATTATTTACAAGAAATTAAGTTGTTTTACAAGCATTTTAGATATTTTAGTATCATTAGTAAATCTTGTAAATTATAAGGTTTACATGGACAACAAAAACAACAATAAAAGTAAGGAAAACAGGTCTAGAATCACTCAAAAAGAGGATCACAGACAATATAATAGGTCTGGAATTTACTTGAGAGACGATCATTGTGATTGGGGTTCAAGCGGAATGAATGAATTCACTAACGAATTCAGTGAAGATAAATAACACCCATTTAAATTTTCATTAATATATACTAGAAAATATATATGAGCTCGGAAGTTAAAGTGTCATACGATTTAAAAAGATTTTTTGGAATTAAAAGAGATTATACCCCTGAAGAAGTGGAAAGATTAAGGGGATCAATAAAAGTTGAACATTCAATATGCAAACATCAATCCACAAAGTTATGGAAACTGCTTAATTCTGAACCTTATATAAATACATTAGGATCTTTATCAGGAAATCATGCGGTTCAGCATGCTAAAGCAGGTTTAAAAGCTATATATTTAAGTGGATGGCAGGTTGCCGCTGACGCAAATAGCGCAGGTGAGATGTATCCAGATCAATCATTGTATCCTTTTGATAGCGCTCCGAAACTAGTTGATGCGATGAATAATGCATTAATTAGAGCAGATCAAATTCAACATATGGAAATTAAAGATGGAGATATGAAATTAAAAGATAAAGTTGATTATATGTTGCCTATTATAGCAGACGGCGAAGCAGGATTTGGTGGTCCATTAAATGTTTTTGAATTAACTAAAAAATTTATAAAAGCAGGAGCAGCAGGTGTTCATTTTGAAGATCAACTTGCCAGTGAAAAGAAATGCGGACACATGGGCGGAAAAGTATTAGTTCCTACTGCCATTATGATAAAAAATTTAAAGGCCGCAAGACTTGCAGCTGACATTGCGGATGTACCATTAATTATTTTAGCAAGAACAGATGCTAATGCTGCAAAATTAATTACAAATGATCATGATGAAAATGATAAACCATTTTTAACAGGAGAAAGATCTCCAGAAGGATTCTTTTATGTTAAACATGGAATTGAGCAGGCAATCTCAAGGGGTTTAGCTTATGCACCATATTCAGATTTGATATGGTGTGAAACTGCCACACCTAATCTTGCAGAAGCTAAAAAATTTGCTGATGCAATTCGTGAAAAATTTCCAGGAAAAAATCTTGCTTACAATTGTTCACCATCATTTAACTGGAAAAAACATTTATCAGATGAAGAAATTGCTTCTTTTCAAGTAAAAATTTCAGAAATGGGTTATAAATTTCAATTTATAACTCTTGCTGGCTTTCATACACAAAACATTGCAATATTTGAACTTGCAGAAAAATATAAATCTCAAGGAATGACTGCCTATTCAAAAATTCAGCAACAAGAATTTGCTAGAGAAAAAGATGGGTATACAAGTGTTAAGCACCAGAGGGAAGTTGGTACATCATACTTTGATGCAGTATCTAATACGATAAGCGGTGGAAAGAGTTCCACAACTGCAATGAAAGATTCAACTGAATCTGAGCAATTTTAATTTTTTTTTAATTTTTGAATTTTATCCCAAGCAGAGTTAATAGCTCTCATTTTTTTTTTACTTTCGTCAATTACTTCTTGCACAACTCCTTTGCTTACTAATAAATCAGGGTGATGTTCTTTACTGAGTTTCAAATACCTTTTTCTAATAGTTTGAAGATCGTCGTCTGGACTACTTTCTAGAACAATGTAAGGATTCAATTTATCTAATGACTTTCTACTTTCTTTTATTCCATTAAATTGAGATTGATTTAAACCAAAAATTTGAGCGATATGTTCAATCATTTTTAATTCTGAAGCGCTAATATTTCCATCTGCTTCAGCAATATAAAAAAGTACATTTATTACTTCTTCTAATACATTGAGATTTCCTTTGTATATTTGTGAAATTTGCTTGGCATATGGCTCGTAACCAGTGCTTTCCCTTTTAGCTTGATTAAAAATTTTTCCGACTTGATCTAATTCATTATCGGGTATCTTTAATTTTTCTTTGACAGCTACTAATTCTTCACGACTAACTTTACCATCAGCCTTGCTTAATTTAGCTGACAAAACTATTAAAGATAAAGCAAAAACTTGTTGTGGGTTTGCAAATGATCTAAAACCAGCACCAGATCTTGCTCTAGATATCTTTCCTCCAATTAGAGAACCCAATAACATTCCAAAAGGTCCTCCAAGAGAAAATCCTATCATTCCACCTATTAAACTTCCCCAAATAGACATAATTTAATTATTCATAATTTTTTAATACATATTCCCATTCACCCATTCTAGAATATGCAACTTTTAATATTAAATTATTTTCTGAATTATACCAAATATCAAAATCCAATTTTTTATCATTCGGTAAACTTTCATCTTTAGATTTTAACTTAAAACGATCTGCCAAGTATTTTTTATCGTTGATAATAATATCTTCTTTGCCTATAAAAGTTACAATTTGCTCTTTTATACTTCCTGAAAGTGGACTAATTTGTTTTTTAGCTTTTAAAATTTTGTGGTTCCACCAATTTCCTATAACGATATCCTTGCTAGCTTTACCTTTATAAGATGATCCATCTATTATAAAGTTTTGTGATGATTGATCATAATTTAAATTAACATATTTTTCTTTATCATTTTGAAATGTAATTGATTTAAAATAAATTAATTTATCATTTTCGTATTTTTCTATAGCTTCACTTGAAACAGCAAATATAGTTACTCCAAATAGCTCAACTTTAAATTTAGTGTAATTTATTACATCCATTTTTTTATTGTCATGTTCAAAAAAATAATTGCTATATCCAATTACTTCACCATTTCTAAGAACTTCCATTTCAATTTTTAATAATCCTTTATAGTGAGCGGTATGTGAATGAGCATTAAACGTAAAAACTATAAATAATAAAGTGTAAATATATTTTTTCATTTCATTGGAATTTAAGCTATGAATGTATAAATACTAATCAAAAAAAATGTTTTTAACTATAAAAAAAATCCCAAAAACATACTGGAGTTCAAAAAAACCTTTGAATTTTAAGCCAAAGATATCGACTTTTTTATTTTTATGCTTAGGTTTAACATTTTTTGGTCTTGGAGAAGGTTTATTATTAGTTTCTTCAACTGGAGCTTCTCCCTGGAGTGTTCTTGCTCAAGGAATATCTTTAAATGTTGATTATTCTATAGGTGTTATTACTTTTTTTATTAGCTTGTTTGTTATTTTCTTGTGGATTTTCTTAAATGAAAAACCAGGAATAGGAACGGTACTAAATGCTATAATAATTGCTATAATGATAGATGTTTCATTAACTTTAATAGAAACACCTGAAAATTATTTTTATCAAATGTTAATGGCAGTATTAGCCGTTTTACTCGTTGGTTTAGGTAGTGGATTTTATTTAATTGCTAATTTAGGTCCTGGCCCAAGAGATGGTTTAATGACAGGGCTGCAAAGAAAAACAAATTTACCTATTGCATTGGTTAGAGTTTTATTAGAAATAACAGTAGTATCAATAGGTTGGTATTTAGGAGGCACGTTTGGAATTGGTACATTATTATTTGCTTTCGGTGTTGGACCAGCAGTAGCATTAGGACTTTTCTTAGTAAATAAATTTTTTTAATCTATCAAGAATCACAACCACTTCCCCAAAATTTTTTATTTATTTTTGGAAGTATAAAAGGTAATTTCGCTAAAACTAAAGGCCCAAATTTTTCATCTTCTCCAGTAGCCAAAACATAGTTGCCTATATTTTTTTTATTATAAACCTTTATATAATAATCTCCTGCACCAAATATTTTATTGCTTTTAAAATTAACCCCAAATTCTGGACCAATCCAGTACCATTTCCTTCCATATTTTTCGTACCAAGGCCACCATTTAAAATTTTCCCCATCAAATTCTTTAATTATTTTTTGGTTTGTGTCTAAAACTTGAAAAGAAAATTTTTTAAAATTATTACAACCTTCTATTTTAGAAACAGTAATTCCTGCATAAAATTTAAAATTTTTATTTGATGAAATTTTATAAATATGAGGTTCTCCTAGTAAAGTTCCATAAATTGCTTTTGATACTTCTGGTTTTTCTATTAAATAGGGAGAATTAATTGAAATAGGATTTTCATCATTTAAAACTGGCTGATGTGCGTGTGATTTAAAAATAATTGTGAATACTATTAATAAAATTATTTTTTTCATTAGATTATCTTAAAATAGATTTGGTAAAAAAAAGGGCAGTAAAAACTGCCCTTTTTGAATTTTGTTTTGAGTAAGAATGATTACATTCCCATTCCACCCATTCCTCCCATACCACCCATACCGCCACCAGCAGGCATTCCAGCAGGTCCAGAATCTTTGTCTTCGGGCTTATCTGCTACCATTGCTTCTGTAGTTACTAATAATCCAGCAATAGAAGAAGCGTTTTGTAAAGCTGTTCTAACGACTTTTACTGGATCAATGATACCTTCTTTGAACATATCTACGTGCTGTTCAGTTTGTGCATCATAACCATGTGATGGTTTGTTCATTTCTAAAAGTTTACCAACCACAACAGAACCGTCCACTCCTGCATTTTTAGTGATTTGTCTTATAGGAGCCTGTAATGCTTTTTTTACAATCTCTACACCAGATTTTTGGTCATCGCCTTTAATTTTTACTTTATCAAGGTCTTGCGAAGTATAAAAAAGAGCACATCCGCCACCAACTACTATTCCTTCTTCTACAGCGGCTCTTGTAGCATTAAGAGCATCTTCTACTCTGTCTTTTTTCTCTTTAACTTCAACTTCAGTTGCACCACCAACTTTTACTACTGCAACACCACCAGCTAGTTTAGCCAATCTTTCTTGAAGTTTTTCTTTATCGTAGTCAGACGTAGTTTCATCAACTTGTTGTTTGATTTGACCACATCTTGCTTCGATGTCAGATTTTTTGCCGGAACCACTTACTATAGTACTATTTTCTTTGTCAACTTTTACTTTTTTAGCTGAACCAAGATCATTTATTTTTACATTTTCTAACTTAATACCTAGATCTTCAGAGATAACTTGTCCACCAGTTAAGATAGCAATATCTTCAAGCATAGCTTTTCTTCTATCTCCAAAACCAGGAGCTTTAACAGCAACAACTTTTAAACCGCCTCTTAATTTATTTACTACTAATGTTGCAAGAGCTTCGCCCTCAACATCTTCAGAAATAATCATTAAAGGTCTTCCAGCTTGTACGACTGACTCTAACAGCGGAACCATTGGTTGTAGGTTTGTCAATTTTTTTTCATGCAGAAGAATTAGAGGGTTATCTAATTCAGTTGTCATCTTATCTGCGTTTGTTATAAAATATGGAGAAAGATATCCTCTGTCGAATTGCATACCTTCAACTACTTCCAGTTCTGTTTCTATACCTTTCGCTTCCTCAACAGTGATAACACCTTCGTTACCAACTTTTTGCATAGCTCTTGAAATCATATCTCCTATTTCTTTATCACCATTTGCAGAAATTGTTCCTACTTGTGCAATTTCATCACTGTCTTTTACTTTTTTTGCCGAAGAAATTAATTTTTCTTTAACATGTTCCACTGCAGCTTCAATTCCTCTTTTGACATCCATGGGATTCATACCAGCGGTTACATACTTACATCCTTCCTTAACAATTGCTTGTGCTAAGATAATGGCAGTAGTAGTTCCGTCACCAGCTTCATCATTTGTTTTGCTTGCAACTTCTTTAACCATTTGAGCGCCCATGTTCTCAAATTTATCTTCTAGATCAATTTCTTTAGCAACAGTAACACCATCTTTGGTTGTTCTTGGAGCGCCATAAGATTTGTCTAAAACAACATTTCTTCCTTTTGGTCCAAGCGTTACTTTTACTGTGTTTGCAAGGATATCAACTCCTTTTAACATCGCTGATCTTGCATCAGATTCGAATTTTACTATTTTTGCCATTATAAACTCTCCTTATTATTAAACTATTTTTTAGTAGAGATACCCATAATGTCTGATTCTTTCATTATGCTGTATTCTTTACCATCAATTTTGACTTCAGTTCCTGACCATTTGCCAAATAGAACTTTGTCTCCAACTTTAACATCCATTGGAATTATTTTTCCATCCTCAGTTTTTGCTCCACCGCCAACAGCGACTACTTTACCTTCTTGTGGTTTTTCTTGAGCTGAATCTGGGATGATTATGCCTCCAGCAGTTTTTTCACTGCTGTCTAGGACTTCAATTAAAACTCTATCGTGTAACGGTTTAAATTTCATATAAAACTCCTATAAATATTGATTTCATATAGAGACCGACCAAAGTTATTTCAAGTCACTCAATAAATATTTTATGTCAAAAAAATCAAAGAAATTAGGTTATTTTTGAGTTATATCTGCCAAATGACTAAAAACATAGATAAAGAAGGGTTAAAATCTATCATAGATAATTATGATTTATTCTTTATAGATCTATGGGGCGTTATTCACAATGGTATAGAACTTTTTAAAAATTCAATTGAAGTTTTAAATGAATTAACACAGTTAAATAAAGAGTACATTCTACTTACAAATGCACCTAGGCCAAATGCTGATGTAAGAAATTTTATAGAAAAAATGGGCATTGATAAAGAAATTTCTTCAAAAGTGTATACCTCGGGGGAGGCAGCGCTAGATTATCTTATCGCAAATTTTAAAGAGAAAAAGTTTTTCCATATTGGACCTCCTAGGGATTTTTCATTATTTAAAACATTTAAAAAAAATAAAATTAATGATCTTAATGAAGCAGAATATTTGTTATGCACAGGTTTGTTTGATGATCAAGACATGGAACTTTCTTTTTATAAAAAATTATTAGCCGCTCATTTTAAGAAAATTATGGTTTGTACAAACCCAGATTTAATTGTGGAAAGAGGAAAAATTAGAGAATTTTGTGCAGGATCAGTAGCAAAAGTTTTTGAAGAACTTGGTGGCAAAGTAGAATATTTTGGGAAACCTTATCCCAAGGTATATAATCAGGCCACAAACTTAATAAATAAAAAAGTTTTATGTATTGGAGATAATTTGAATACCGATATTAGGGGAGCTAATTTTCAAAATTTTAGTTCTTTATTGATTTCAAATGGAATACATAATGAAGAAATTAATCAAGATAAAATAACTAATTTATTTAAAAGATACAACGTAACAGTAGATTTTTTGCAATCGAACTTAAAATGGTAAAAAAAATAAAACTATATAATAATTTCAAAATTACTAAATTACATCAAAAATCAATTTTATTGATAGGTAATTTTGATGGGTTTCATTTAGGTCATCAAAAATTGTTTAAACTTGCCAAACAATATAAAAAAAAAAATAAGATAAAATTTGGAGTAGTAACTTTTGATCCAATTCCTAAAATGTTTTTTAATAATAATTTAAAAAATTATAGAATTTCAAATTTAAATCAAAAGATAAAATATTTTAAAAATTATGATGTAGATTTTGTAATTGTAAAAAAATTCGACAAACAGTTTTCTAAAATAAAATCTTTAAGTTTTATAGAACAAATTTTGTATAAAAAATTAAATGCGAAATATATTTTTGTTAGTAATAATTTTAGATTTGGAAATAAAAGAGAAGGAGATGTTAAATTATTAAAAAGTTTAGAAAAAAAATTTCAATATAAAATAATCAAACCAAAACCTTTAAGGAAAAAAAATAAGATAATTTCATCAACACTAATTAGAAAGCTTCTTTCAACTGGAAATCTTGATGAAGCAAATAAATATTTAAATAGAAATTGGTCAGTTGAAGGTTTAGTTCAAAAAGGAAGAATGATAGGGAAAAAAATTGGTTTTCCGACATGTAATATTGAATTAAAAAAATATGTTATTGCAAAACTTGGTGTATATGCTGTGAAAGTATATATAGAAAATAAAAAAGCTTTTCTAAGAGGTATTGCAAATCTTGGCTACAGACCAACATTTAATCAAAAAAAAATTCTTTTAGAGGTAAATATATTTAATTTTGCTGGAAATCTTTATAATAAGAATTTAAGAGTAGACTTCGTAAAATTTATTAGAAAAGAAAAAAAATTTAAAGGAATTGATCAACTCAGAAAACAGATTAAGTTAGATTTAAAAGTAGCAAAACAAACATATTAATTTTTTATGAGTAAAGAAAATATTAATCTGCCGAAAACTGCATTTTCAATGAAGGCTAATCTTCCTGCCAAAGAGCCAGGAATGATTGAATATTGGGACAAAATAAATCTTTATCAAAAGTTAAGAAACTCTAGTAAAAATAAGGAAAAATTTGTCCTACATGACGGTCCACCTTACGCAAATGGAAACATCCATATGGGTACTGCTTTAAATAAAATTCTCAAAGATATAATTACCAAGTTTCACCAAATGGATGATAAAGATTCAGTTTATGTTCCTGGCTGGGATTGTCATGGATTACCAATCGAATGGAAAATTGAAGAACAATATAAAAAAAATAAAAAAAACAAAGATGAAGTTCCAATAGTTGATTTTAGAAAAGAATGTAGAGATTTTGCTAACAAATGGATCAAAATTCACAAAGATCAATTTAAACGATTAGGTGTAATTGGTGATTGGGAAAATTATTATTCAACAATGAGTTTTGATGCTGAAGCTCAAATAGTTCGAGAACTTGCTAAATTTTTAAAAGAAGGAAGTTTATACAGAGGATATAAGCCTGTTTTATGGTCGACTGTAGAAAAAACTGCATTAGCTGATGCTGAGGTGGAGTATTTAGATCATACTTCAGATACAATTTATACATCTTTCCCAATCAAAAAATCTAAATTTAATGATTTAAATAATTGTGAAATTATTGTTTGGACAACTACACCTTGGACAATCCCAGCAAATAAAGCTTTAGCCTACAATAATAATCTAGATTATTTAATTGTGGAGATTAATGACGAAGGGGACTTCAAAGGAAGAAAAGTAGTTGTGGCAAAAAATTTATTAGAATCTGTAATTAAAGAATGCAAAATAGAAAACCACAAAATATTAAACAAATTTTCCGGTAAAAAATTTTCAGGAACTGTTTGTAATCATCCTTTTTTTAAAACGGGATACGATTATGAAGTTCCAATGCTTGAGGCTAGATTTGTTACCACAGAGCAAGGTACTGGAATAGTTCATTGCGCGCCAAGTCATGGTCCTGATGATTTTAATTTATGTCTTATTCATGGAATTAAAGCATTAGAGACAGTGGATGATGATGGAAAATATACAAAAAATATTCCGAAGTTTGAAGGAATTCATGTTTTTAAAGCTAATTCAATTATTATTGAAAATTTAAGAGAGCAAAAAAATTTACTATCAAATGGAAAGTTAAACCATTCTTATCCTCATTCTTGGAGATCTAAAGCTCCATTAGTACATCGAGCAACTGAACAGTGGTTCATTTCTATGGAAAGCCATGGTTTAAGAAATAAATCACTTAAAGCGATAGATAAAACTATATTTTATCCAAGCAAAGCAAAAGAAAGAATTAAATCAATGATTGAAACAAGGCCTGATTGGTGTGTTTCAAGGCAAAGAGTATGGGGAGTTCCTTTGCCAATTTTTATGAAAAAAAAATCTGGCGAAGTTTTAATCGATGACAATGTTTTTGAAAATATAGCTAAAATTTTTGAAAAAGAAGGTTCCGACTGTTGGTTTTCGGATGATCCTCAGAAGTTTTTAGGAAAAAAATACAAGTCAGATAATTATAAAAAATCTAGTGATATAGTAGAGGTATGGTTTGATAGTGGCTCAACGCACTCATATGTATTAGAAAAAAGAGAAGATTTAAAATGGCCAGCATCAATGTATTTGGAGGGATCTGACCAACATAGAGGCTGGTTCCACTCATCTTTATTGGAGTCATGTGGAACTAGAGGAAGAGCGCCTTTTGAATCGATTTTATCTCATGGATTTGTGGTTGATGGCAAAGGTCAGAAAATGTCTAAATCTTTAGGAAATATTATTGCACCAGAAGATATTTTAAAAAAATATGGTGCCGATATTTTAAGAGTATGGGTTACTGCATCAAACTATGCTGAAGATCTAAGAATTGACTATTCAATTTTAGAACAGCATGCAGAAGCTTATAGAAAAATAAGGAATACCTTTAGATATTTATTAGGAAATCTAAATGACAATTTTTCTGAAATTGATTTTAAAAAGGTTGACTTAAATAATCTTCCAGAACTTGAACAATATTTGTTGTACAAAATATACTTATTAAATGAAAATTTTCAAAAATATTTTAAGTCTTATAATTTTCATAACTTATATAAAGAATTATTAAATTTTTGTACAGTTGATCTTTCTGCTTTTTATTTTGATATTAGAAAAGATACTCTTTATTGCGATGCAATAAGTTCTAAAAAAAGAAATAACTGTACTTTGGTATTAAATGTAATTATTGAATGTTTAATTAAATGGTTTGCTCCAATATTATCATTTACTACAGAAGAAATTTTTTCACTAATATACAAAAATGAAGAAAGCATTCATTTAAAGAAATTCGTAAACATACCCAAAGAATGGAATAATAAAAAATTAGGCGAGAAATGGACTACTTTAAAAAAAATTAGAGATCACTGCAATATTAGTATAGAAGAAAAGAGAGCTGAAAAAATTATTGGTTCAAGTTTAGAAGCAAAAATTAAAATAAAACTTAAAAATAAATTTTTTGAAGTTGCAAACGATATTGATTTTGCCGAACTTTGCATAACTTCAGAAGCAGTAGTAGTTAAAGATGAAAAAATCACGGCTGATATCGAGGTAGAGACATTTAAAGCCGAGGGTAACAAATGCAGTATATGTTGGAAGATTAAACAAAAAAAATGTGAAAGATCTAATTGTCCAATTTAATTCATGATAAGTTTAAATATAAAAAAAATTTTTATTTATTTAGGAATAATATTAGTAATTTTTATTTTAGATAGAATTTCAAAAATTTACATTTTAAATATTGCTGAAAATACTGAAACAGTAGAAATAAATGTAAATTTTTTTTTGAATTTTATTTTAGTTTGGAATACTGGGATTGGTTTTGGTCTTTTGTCATTTGAACACTCTACATTCTATAATTTTATAACAATTTTAATAATTACAATTAATTTATTGATCATTTATTTGATCTTTAAATCAAATGATTTACGATCATACTTTTTCATATTAATATTAGGAGGTTCCTTAGGAAATCTGTTTGATAGATTATATTATTCAGCGGTACCAGATTTTATTGATTTAAACTATAAAGGATATCATTGGTTTATATTTAATGTTGCGGATATATTTATAACATTAGGAATTATTTGTCTTATTTTTGCTGAATTATTGAATTATAAAAAAGACTAATGAAAATTAATAAAATTATAACAATTATTTTATCGTCATTTCTATTATATTCGTGTCAAGGAGCGGCAGATGCATTACAAGGTAAAAAAAGATCTGAGAGCAGTGATGAATTTTTAGTTGAAAAAAAGAATCCATTAACACAACCACCAGACTATAATGAGTTACCAGTTCCTGTTGGTCAAGAGCAAGAACAATTTAATGAAGAAAATGAATCAGAGATAAAAAAGATTCTAGATATAAGTCAAAATGAAGATTCCGCAACCCAGAGTAATACTGATGAAAATACATCTTTAGAAAAGTCTATATTAGAGAAGATTAATGATTAAAAATGTTAACCTTTAATATAAAATTTATTAACTTTATCCAAAAACAAAAAAAAAAACCTATATATAATTTTAAACAGTTAAAAAAAGAAAATTGGATTGAAAAATATAAGTTACTTTTAAGTCTAACTCCAAATTACAAATACAGCTATACAAAAGAACAGATTAAAAATTTAAAAAAAAAAACATTTTTTAGATTAATTGGAATGGGTGGTTCAACATTAGGAGCCAAAGCAATATATAAATTTTTGCAAGAGAAAACCAAAAAAAAATTTGTTTTCATAGATAATTTAAAACCCAATTTGTCAAAATATGAAAAATCTAATGAAGCCGTTAACCTTATTATCTCTAAGTCTGGAAATACGCTCGAGACAATTTCAAATACAAGTATTTTAATAAATCAAAATCAAAAAAGTAAAAATATTTTTATTACAGAAAAAAAAAATAGTTACTTGCTAAATCTTGCACACAAGATCAAAGCAGAAGTTTTTGAACACAAAAATTATATAGGAGGAAGATATTCTATTTTATCTGAAGTAGGAATGCTACCCGCTGAACTTATGGGATTCGATACAAGAAAATTTAAAAGGTTAAACTTATTAATCAATAATAATAATTTTTTAAAAAAATTAATAATCAATGTTGATGCTACTTTAAAATTTCTTAAGCAAGGAAAGTTTAATTCAATAATTTTAAATTATGATGAAAAATCTGAAAATTTATTTAAATGGTATCAGCAGCTTATTGCAGAAAGTCTTGGTAAAAAATCTAAAGGACTTCTACCAGTGATATCAACTATGCCCAAGGATAATCATAGTTTATTGCAACTTTATTTGGATGGTCCTAAAAAAAATTTTTTTACTTTTTTTAATGTATTAGAAAAAAAATCAGAAAATATAAATAAAAAAAGCATTTTAAATACACATGCATATTTAAAAAATAAATCTATTTTTCAGATATTAAATTCACAAAAAAAAGCAACAGAAAACATATTTAAAAAAAGAAAATTACCATTTAGAAGTTTTGAGTTGCTTAGAAGAAATGAAGAAACACTAGGAGAATTATTTTGTTTTTTTATTTTAGAAACAATTTTATTAGGTATTGATCTTTTATGTCTATGCAAAATTATAATTCCTTCTTTAATTAGAATATTCATTTCCTTGATCTCATTTAAAAGTAAACTTATATTTTTTTCTTTATAGGGCGGGTCTAAAAAAATTAAATTGAATTTATTTTCTCCAATTTTTTTAATTTTTTTTAAATCAAAAACATTTTCTGAAAATAACTTTACTTTCTTTTCGCAATTAAATTTATTGATATTTTTGGTCAAAATTTTTATTGAAGGTTTATGCTGCTCAATAAAATAAACCTTTGAAGCTCCTCTAGATATACATTCTAATCCAAAAGATCCCGTTCCTGAGAAAATGTCTAAAACATTAGATTTTTTTATGGTAATCCTCTCATATTTGGAATGCTCGAGAATATTAAAGATAGACACTTTAGTTAAATCTTTTAAAGGCCTTGTTTCTTTATCTAGAGGTTCAAATATTTTTCTACCTTTATAATCACCAGCAACAATTCTCATTTATCTATAACTTTATATCCAATATCTTTTCTGAAAAAACTATTAGACCAATTTAAATTATTAATTAATTTTAAAACTTTATCTCTTGATTCTTTATAATTTGAAGAAATAGAAACTAAATTTAGTACTCTTCCTCCATTAGAAAAAATCTCACCATTTTTTTTTTTTGTTCCTGCATGAAAAATAAAATCATTTTTATCTAAATTTAGTTTTTTTAAATTATCTATTTTAATGTTACTTTTAAAATTACCTGGATATCCTTTAGAACATACTACAACGCATAAGCTTTTTTGATCTTTCCACTCAATTTCTAATTTATCTAACGTCCCATTACAACACGAATTAATAATTTTAAGAAAATCTGTTTTTAATAATGGCAATATAGTTTGGCATTCCGGGTCACCCATTCTTACATTATATTCAATAAGATAAGGTTCATTATCTTTAATCATTAAACCTGCATATAAAAAACCTTTGTAATTTTCTCCTAAATCTTTAACTGCTTTTAAAGTAGGTATAATAATTTTATCAGTTATTTTTTTTTCTAAATCATTATTAATTAATCCTGAGGGTGAATAAGCACCCATGCCACCTGTATTCTTTCCTTTATCTCCTTCTAATACTCTTTTATGATCCTGAGCTGTTTGAAAGTTTTTAAAATTTTTTCCATCACATATTACAAAAAAACTCATTTCATCACCTTTTAAAAATTCTTCAATTAAAACATTTTTTGCTTCACCAAATTTTCCATCAAATATTTCTTTTACAGCTTCATTTGCGGAATATAAATTTTCACATACGTAAACTCCCTTACCTGACGCCAATCCATCTGCCTTAACTACAATTGGAAAATTACTAGATTTTATAAAATTGATTGTATCTTTAGTATTTTCAAAAATACCAAAATTTGCTGTAGGAATATTATATTTTTTACAAATTTTTTTTGTAAAAATTTTTGATCCTTCAAGCTGAGAAGGAATTTTTTTTGGACCAAAAATTTTAATTTTTTCTTCTTCTAAGAAATCTACTATTCCATTAACCAAAGGTTTTTCTGGACCAACTATAACTAAATCAACTTTTGATTTTATTAAAAAATTCTTTATTTTATTAAAGTTATGTACATCGATTTCAATATTTTCAGCTATTTCACTTGTTCCAGCATTGCCAGGAATACAATAAATTTTACTAACTTGTGGAGACTCAGATATTTTTTTACAGATTGCATGTTCTCTCCCACCACTTCCTATAATACTTATAATCATATATAAGTATCCTTCTATCCAATGAAAAATAAATTAGCCACAATAAAATATCTGCCAAATAATTTTGAAATAATAGAGGATGGAGATCATGTAATTTGTGCGGTATCAGGAAAGAAAATTTATTTAGATAAACTTACCTATTGGAATGTAGAATTACAAGAAGCATACTTTTCTTATGTAGAAGCGGACATAAAGAGAGAAGAATTAATCAAAAAAAATTAAATTATTTCCAACGATTATGAGTCCAAATCCATTGAGCTGGGTTTTTGATAATCATATTTTCAATATTTTTATTAATTATTAAAGAATTATTTTTTAAGTCATCTTCATGAACTTCGGTTTTTGTTATTTCGTATGGCTCATGAACTGTCATTTCAAAATTAATTCCATTTTTTCTTTCAATGTATATTGGTACTAGTTTGCAATTATATTTTAGGGCTATTTGTGCTGGAATAGTAGTGGTATGTGCCTCTTTATTGAAAAAAGATATTCTTGGTCCTTCACTAACACGTTGATCTACCATTATGGCAATACTATACCCATCTTTGATTTTTTTTACTATTTCTCTAGAACCAGAACTACCTTTTGGAATTTGTATAGGGCAAATATATTTTATTCGTAAATATTCCATTAGAGGATTTAAAAAAAAATTATTTAGAGGCCTATAAATTGCAGCAAGTTTAATCCCAAATTTATTTAGTTCCATGGCCATAAGTTCAAAATTTGCAAAGTGACCTGAAAAAAAAACTACTGGTTTATTAGATTTTTTTATTTGATCTAAATATTCAGTTCCTATGATCTTCATATGGCCAAACCCAGTTTTATTCAATTTAAAATTTTTTAAAAAAATATATTCAGCGAAAGTTCTTCCAATATTTGACCACATTCCATTTATGATTTCTTCTTCTTTTTTTTCATCAAGATTGCCTAATCCAATTTTAATATTTTGTTTAATTATATTTTTTGATCTAAAAAAAGGACCAATAATTTTTCCCAGAATACTTCCGAGGCTAGATGCATTTTTGAGTCCTATTATTTTAAAAGTAAAAAATAAAGAAATTATAATTATAAATTCAAAAAAATATTTTATTATTTTCATAATTTGCTTTTAATTAAATTTATAAATTCATTTTTATTTTCAATTTCCAAATCAACCTCTATATAATCACAATTTTGTTTTTGTTTTTCATTCATTCTAGAATAGTCTTTTTCAGTTGTAACAATTTTTACAGAATCCATCTTATTTTCTACCCAAACGTCTGGCAGTCTATCAAGAAATGTATCTCCTATAATTTCATCAAAATCTCTTTTTGAATAATTATGATGATCAGGAAATGAGTATGTTTTCAATACATCAATATGATTTTCTTTTAACAGCTCAAAAAAGTTTGATGGATTTCCAATTCCTGCAAAAGCTAAAATTTTTTTATTTTTAAATTTATCTAAATTTGTTATTTTGTATTTTGAATAAAATATTTTTACGTTTTTATTTATTTTGTTAATTTTATTTTCAAATTCTATATTTCTATCACCATTGATAACAATACAATCAGCTCGTTTAATTGATTTAATGTTTTCTCTTAGCGGACCAGATGGAATTATAAACCCATTCCCTATTAATTGTCTTGAGTTAAAACATACAATTGAAAAATCCTTTTTAATTGAAAAATCTTGAAATCCATCATCTAAAATTGCAACATCATGTTCAAATGAGATTAATAAATTAATAGCTTCCTCTCTATTTTTGTTTAAATAAGTTTTTCCAATTTTTTGTAACATTTTTATTTCATCGAATAAATAATCATAACCTTTTTTTACAAAACCCGGATTTTTTCCAGATGATTTGATGATTTTAAATATTTCTAAAGCCAAAGGAGTTTTTCCTGTTCCTCCAACATAAATATTACCCACACATATAATTGGTATAGGGAATTTCTTAGGTGATTTTAATTTTTTTATATAAGAAAATAATAAAAATAATATTGAAATTGGAAAAAATAAAATAACTAAAAAGGAAAATTTTGAACTATCCCAAAATTTTGGTTTTTTTAATTTCATTTATATATATTTGTTAATCTCCTTTTGATTATTTAACAATGCTTCATTTCCTATAGTATTTAATTTTTTTATAATTTTTTTAGAACTAAATTTACTGTCCAAGTTTTTTTGAACTATACCTTTAGCTTGGCTTATAGTTCTAATTTTTGATGAAATGTTATTTTTATTTAATAAACTATAAACTTCTAAAAAGTTATTGATATTAGGACCGTGAATAATTTTACACCCTAGTCTTGCTGCTTCCAGAGGATTTTGTCCACCATGTTGTATTAATGAACCACCTAAAAATACAATCTTACAAATTTTTATAAATAATTTCGTCTCTCCAAAAGTGTCTACTAAATATATGTCAGTCTTATTATCTATTTTTCTGCCAGAACTATGCAAATGAACCTTTAATCCAAATTTTTCTATCTCATCTTTAATATCCGGCGCTCTATGTATATGCCGTGGAATGATAATAGTAGTCCCATTTATATATCTTTTTTTTAAATCAGTATGTATTTTTGTACAAAAAATTTCCTCTCCTTGATGAGTACTAATTGCTCCAAATAATATTTTTTTTAAATCAAAAAATTTTTGAGTATTTTTATTAATTTTATTTATATTTTTTAAAGTTGTTTCAGAAAACTTTAAATTTCCTGATTTTTTAATATTTTCTGCACCTAGTTTTTTAAGATAATTTTTTGTCTCATCATTCTGTGCCAAACAAATATCAAATTTATTAAATATTGATCTAGAAAAAAAAGATATTTTCTTCCATTTTTTGTAAGTTTTATTAGTTATTCTGGCATTTAACAATATGAGTGGAGTATTTCTGCTTTTTAAATTCAATATTGTATTTGGCCAAATTTCAGATTCAATAAAAATAGCTAATGACGGTTTCCAATAATTTAAAAATTTTTTTATTATAAAATTTGAGTCAATAGGAAAAAATTGATGAATAGTTTTTTTAAATTTAAAATTATTAAATACTTTTGCAGAACTTAAAGTATTTGATGTTAAAAGTATTTGTTTTATATTTTTTTCTTTCTCTAAGTTTTCTATTAAAGGTATTACACTCATTATTTCACCAACACTTGAACCATGAAACCAAATTAATTTACCCAATTTCCTTTTTGTATTGAGAATTCCCAATTTTTCTAAAAACCTTGCATGATGTTCTTTTTTTTTAATAATTCTAAAAATTATTATTAGAGGTGAAATTAATAATGTTAAATTTATTAGTATTCTATAAAGGAATAACATTAATCTTTTCTTATCTGTTTTTGATAAAAATTTTTGTATATTTTTGAATTTAATAAAAGTTCTGAATGAGTTCCATTTTCAATTATCTTTCCATTATTTATTACATAAATGCTGTCAGAATTTAAAATTGTTGAAAGACGATGAGCAATAACCACGGCTGTTCTGTCCTTAATCAAAATACTTAGAGCTTGTTGAATCTTGTTTTCTGTTTCAGCATCAAGAGAAGATGTGGCTTCGTCCAGCAAAATTATCTTGCTTTTTTTTAACATTGCTCTAGCTATAGATATTCTTTGTTTTTCACCTCCTGATAATCTTAATCCATTTTCACCTATTAATGCGTCGTATTTATCAGGAAGTTTTTGAATAAAATCGTCTGCAAAAGATAATTTAGCAACTTTTTTTATTTCATCTTCACTTGCATTTAAGTCTGCATAGGCAATATTATTTTTTATTGTATCATCGAAAAGTGTAACATCTTGAGACACCAGTGAAATATTTTTTCTTAAGGATGAAAGTTTTGATTTATAAATTGACTGTTTATCTATTAAAATATCACCAGAATTAGAGTCGTAAAATCTTGGGATTAAATTTAAAATTGTAGATTTTCCTGCACCACTGTAACCAACTAATGAAGTCATTTTTCCACCTTTTATTTTAAGATTAATTAAATTTAAAGCTGAGTCTTCTTTAGTATCATACTTAAAGTTTACATTCTTAAAATCAATTTCACCTTGAACTACTTTTAATTCTTGATCTGAGTCTTTTTCAAAAATTTCATTTCTATGATCTATAATAGGCAAGACTCTTTTTGAAGCAGATAGACTTTGATTAACTGAAATGTTTAAAGTTGCTAAGGATCTAACTGGCTGATATGCCAACATCATAGCAGCTAAAAAAGAAAAAAAATTGTTTATAGCTAACTCATTACTAATTATTAATTTTCCTGAATAAAAAATAAGACTTGCTATCATTATACCTGTTAGAGTTTCCATTATTGGCGAAGCTCTAACCAAAACTATTTGAGTTTTTTTTGATTTTTCTTTTAATTCATTTAAAAATTTGTCAGACCTTTTGTCTTCATAATTTTCTTTTTGAAAAATTTTAATTAATTTGTGGTTTTTGAATATTTCAAATAAGTAAGTTGTAAGATCACCCGCTTTTTCTTGGAGTTCTGTCGTTACTTTTCCCATCCTTTTACCAAGGCTTCTAGCAAAAAAACTTGCAAGAGGAATCATGATTAGAGCTACTAAAGTTAACTTCCAATTTTGATAGAACATTACACCTAGAAGGCCAATTAAAGTAAGCGTATCTTTAGTAAGGTTTAATAATCCTGTACTAACAAGATTAGTAATCAATGATACGTCGAAAGTTAAATTAGAGATAAATTTTCCTGAGTGTTTTTTGTCTATAAGTTTAGTATCTGCTTTGACTAAAGAATTGAGCATATCAGATTGAATATTTTTTTGTACATCATGTGCAACTCCGATCATGATAACTTTTGCTAGATAGATTGATATTCCCTTTGTGGCAAAAGCTAGAATAATAAGTCCAGGAATAATTAATATTAATGATTGATTTTTTTCTATAAATATTTTTTCTATAGCGGGATCTAATAGCCAAGCTATAGAAGAAGTACTTCCCGCAACTAATAAAGAGAAAAATACAGAAATAAGAATTTTGTTTACATAATTTTTTGTATAAGTTTTAAATAATCTTTTTATTATTTGAAAATTGGTCATAAATTAAAAAGCAATCTTCCCAATTAATAAATTTGCAAAAATAATTAATCCAAAAAGATTATTGCTTTTAAAAGTGCTAAGACAAATTTCTGGGTTTAAAGGATCAAATTTTTTTATTTGGTATAAAAACAAATGAGATATTGGTATGATTGACAAGATAAAGAAGGCTAAATTAAATTTCATTAAAAAACCCATTGTTAAATAAAAAACCACAAATAAAAAAAAGACAATATTTAAAAACATTTTGGAATTATTTTTGAATAAAATAGATGTTGATTTTACTCCTATTATTTCATCATCCTTGATATCTTGGAATCCATATATTGTGTCGTAACCAAGTGTCCAAAATATGGCTCCAAAATAAAAGACTAATGGTATAAAACTTATACTTTCATTAATTGATACCCAACTCAGAATTAAACCATAGTTAAAAGTTATTCCTAAAAATAATTGGGGCCAATATGTAAATCTCTTCATTAATGGATAAATAAAAGCCAAAGGTACGGATGCAATTGCTAGAATTATTGTAAGTTTATTAAAATTAATTAGAACTAAAAAAGCTAAAGAACACAAAATTAATACATAAACTATCGCTAAAAAAATTGATATTTTTCCTGAAGCAATAGGTCTATTTTTTGTTCTTGCAACTTTTTTATCAAAGTTTCTATCAACAATATCATTAACTATACATCCTGCCGATCTCATTAAAATTGAACCAGCAAAAAATAAAAATAAATAAAAAATAAAAATAGTTAAATCATTATTAAAATCATAAGCAATTGTAAGTCCCCATAAACATGGCCAAAAAAGTAACATGTACCCAATTGGTTTTGTTAATCTCGTGAGGACAATGAATAAATTTAGATTTTTCATTATAATTTACTTGTAAATAACAAAGCATAGATTCATAATCAAATTGATTCGATATGAATATAGATTATACAGTAACTGCACTAATGTTTCCTGCTATTCCGCTTTTGATGAGTGTTTATGGTAATCGTTTTCATACTTTAAGTAATCTGATTAGAAAAATTCATGACGAATATGTTTGGGAAAAACATATTCCTCCTGAATGGGAAAAACAGCTTATCAACTTAAACGAAAGAGTTCGATGGCTAAAATACACACTTGCATTTGCAAGCTTTGGATTTTTGTTCAACATGCTAACTGTTTTTGCCTTGTATTTAGATGTAGTTTTTTTAGCTAGGATTATTTTTGGATCTTGTTGTTTGGCGATGATCATTTCTGTAATTTTTTTCATCAGAGATATATTTGTTTCTACAGAAACGTTAAAACTCCATTTATCAGATATGAAAATAGATTTAGACTAGGGAACAATTACAGCTGGACCAGTAATTTTTCTTGCTTCTAAATCAATATGAGCTTGTTTAATATCGTCCAACTTGTATTTCTTAAATATTTCCACTTTAATTTTTCCAGAACTTATTTTTTCAAACAATACTTTAGAAGCTTCATTCAATTCTTCACTTGTGCTTAAATATTGGCCCATAGAAGGTCTTACAAAAAACAATCCTTTTGGCTGTAGCATCTTTGGCACATCTATTGGCGATAGTGCACCAGAAGCATTTCCAAAAGATACCATCATTCCTCTGGTTTTTAAAGATTCAAGAGATTTTTCAAGCGTTGCTTTTCCTACCCCATCGTAAACTACAGGCAAGCCTTTTCCATTAGTTAATTCCTTAACTTTTTTTGCAAAATCTTCTTTAGAATAGTTTATTACTTCATCGCATCCATTTTTTTTTGCTAAATTAATCTTGTCATCACTTCCAACCGTACCAATTACTTTGCATCCTAAAGTTTTAGCCCATTGACAAAAAATTTGTCCGACACCTCCAGCTGCAGCATGAAATAAAATAGTTTCACCAGTTGAAACAGGATAAGTTTTATGTAGCAAATAAAAAGTAGTTAAACCTTTAGTCATTAAGGTTGACGCTAAAATTAAATCTATTTCTTCAGGTACTTTAACTAAATTTTTTGTTCTATAAATTCTATGAGTAGAATATGCTCCTAAAGGTACCCCTGAATACGCAACTTTATCTCCTATAGAAAATTTTGAAACATTAGGACCAATTTCTTTAATAATTCCTGAAGCCTCAAGCCCCAGTCCTGAAGGCATCATAAGAGGATATAGACCCGACCTATGATAAGTATCAATGTAATTTAGACCAATAGCAACATGTTCAATTAAAACTTCATCATTTACAGGTTTTCTTAAAGTTATTTCTTTTATTTTTAGTACTTCAGGACCACCGTTTTTTTCAATCTTAACAGCTTTCATTAACTTACAAATGTACCATTTTGATAGTCTTGAATTGCTTTTAATATTTCTTCTTTTGTATTCATTACAAATGGACCTCCTCTAGTTATAGGCTCACCAATTGGTTTCCCAGAGACTAATAAAAATTTTGACTTAGTTAAACCTTTAATATTTAATTTTTCACCTTTTGCAAGAACAATTAAGGTAGAGTTCTTAACTTTATCATGATTTTTATTTCCAATTTTAATTTCTCCTTCAATTAAGTAAATAAAAGAATTGTGAGTTAAAGGAAGTTTAAAATTAAATATCGTGTCTTTTTCAAGCTCAACATCAAAATATATAGGTTCAACATTATGACCTTTTACGGGTCCTTCAATATCACCAAATTTTCCAGCAATAATTTTTATTTTTTTTTCTGAATCTTTATGAACTTTCATTTGCTCTGCATGGATATATATATATTCAGGCTTATTCATTTTTAATTTTGCAGGCATATTTATCCATAGCTGGAAACCATGAAGTTTTCCTTCTGACATTGCTGGCATTTCAGAGTGAATTATTCCACCACCTGTTTTCATCCATTGAACATCTCCAGAAGACATTCTTCCTTTTGCTCCAGTGCTATCTTCATGTTCAAATTCACCGTTTAGCATATAGGTTACAGTTTCAATTCCACGATGGGGATGGGGAGGGAAGCCTCCAATGTAATCATCTTTATTTTCGGATCCAAATTCGTCTAGCATTAAAAAAGGATCTAGATAATCAATAAGATGAGTTCCAATACTTCTTTTTAATTTAACTCCGGCACCATCTGATGCTGGCAATGGTTTTATAATTTCTTTTACTTCAATATTTTTCATGAGATCCATCACAGAATGGACGATTATTGGTTTGTTTACAAATACAAAAATATACTTTCTTTGCTTCTTCAGCTTTGTATACAATTGGATTAAATGCAGTGCCCTTGTGAGATGAGTCACAAAAGGGTTGTTTTTTACTTTTTCCACAAGAACACCAATAATAAGACTTTCCTTTTACAACTTCAAATTCAATTGGTGAACTCCCTGCTTTTTTCCCTTTAGTCATTTTTCCTTCCATTATTTTTATAAATTATTGATTGTAATTTATATAGATGTATAGAATTATATAATATTTAATTCTCCAAGTTCAAGATGAGCAACATTAGATTATTTTATCCTGCAAGTTTATTACTAAATTTAAATTCTAAGCTAGATAAATCTCAATCACATTATGTTAACAAAGTTATGAGAGTTAAAGTTAATGAAACTTTTTCATTATTTAATAGTAACGGAGAGTGGGAGGCAAAAGTTAAAGAAATTAAAAAAGGAATAATTGAATTTACTGCAACCAAGCAATTAAGACATAAAAAAAATTTAAAAGAAGTATGGTTAGCTTTTTCTCCAATTAGATCAAATTATTTTAATTTTATGATACAAAAAGCCACTGAGTTAGGAGTAACTAAATTTTTACCCATTATTTTTGATAGAACTATTGTAAGAAAGATAAATAATGAAAGATTAGAAAAAATAATTATTGAAGCTTCAGAACAATCAAATCGAATTAATATCCCTTCAATTGAAAAAGCTCAAAATTTAAAAAATTTTTTAAGTAAATATAAAAATAAAATAGATTTAATATTTACTGATTTAAATACTGAAAATAAAAAATTAGATATAAAAAAAGTAAAAAATATACCAATATGCATTATTATTGGCCCTGAGGGTGATTTTTCTGAAAAGGAAAGAAAAGAGATATTAGCTTTTGAAGGTGTAAAACCAATTAAAATTAATGAAAATATTCTTAGGTCTGAAACAGCTGCAATTTCAACGCTGTCCATAATAATTTACTGTTTAAATTTATAGGTGCTTGTTAATTATTTTTAAAGATTTTTTGATACTATCTTTGTGAGTTAGATGTGCAACAAACTTTCCATTTTTTAACAATATGACCGGGGAACTGTGATCAACTGTATATTGACCATCTTCAGAAAATATTTTTTGACTGATAATACCCCAGGATTGTGAGAGTAAAAAAATTTTTTCAGGTTTACCAGTAATTCCAATAAATTTATTATTAAAAGAATTTATATAGTCTCTCATTACCTTCGGAGTATCTCTTTCTGGATCAATACTTATAAAAACTACTTTCATTTTCTTATTATCTTTTTCTAGTCTATCTATAATAATATCTAATTTATTTAATGTCATTGGGCATACATCTGGACAATGAGTAAATCCAAAAAAAAGTGCCGTTAAAGGACCTTCAAAAGATTTTTCATTTATAGGGTTGTTGTTAACATCTTTTAAAGCAAATGAAGATCCTTTGAAAGATGCGACATAGTTATCTTCTTTGTTATTAATTGATAAAAAGATTGGCAACATAATAAATAAAAAAATAAATAAACAACCAGTAATTATTGCAATAGATGTTTTTAGTTTCATTATTGATATATTGTTAAAGGTAATTATATAAAATTTATGAGCAAATTTGTAAAAAAACTTTTTGGCACATTAACTGAAAAACCCTGGGAAAAAGAACAGGCTGCTATAGACTCATTACATAAAGGAAAAACTTTCAATATTTCAGCACAAAAATCAGCCGTTATAATTATTTTTGGAGTAGCTACTGTTTTGTTTAGTTTGATTTTTACAGGGTATCTTTACACTTTGCCACCAGAACAAGATACAAGATATTTATTAAAACCAAACTTGTTATGGATAAATACTATAATTCTTTTTTTGGTAACTTATTTTTTTGGTAAAATTACAAAAGATCTAGAGAAAAAAGAAACTTTAGGAATTAAAAAGAATTTAATTTTTGTTGGTGTTTTAAGTTATTTATTTTTATTTGGTCAAGTAATTTTTTGGTTTCAATTAATGAAAAGCGGAAACTATGCATCAACCAATTCTTACTTTTCATCTTTTTATTTTTTTACTGCATTGCATGGCATGCACCTTTTAGGAGGATTGTTTTTTTGGGGAAAAGTTTCTTCTAGAGTCATGAAATTAGATAAGGATAAAATTTTGAATGAGGAAAAAAATATATCTGCTTTATCTCTTTATTGGGCGTATTTACTAATAGTATGGATAGCATTTTTTATAATGATTTATATATTTAACGACTCTTTTATTGAGTGGTGTAAATCTCTTATTTCATAAATTTATAGAAACATTACAAGAATAATTCCAACAACGGCAATTACAATTAATAAAATATTTACAGACTTTAAATATTTTTTAGTTTCAGGCTTAATTTTTTCTTTAGAAAATGCGCCTGCACCATAAGAGATAACAAGAAAAAAAAGAAATACTAAAACGAGTATTGTTATTAAAATTCCAAATTTACTGAGCATATTTTTGTTGAATATACTAGGTTATTTTAAATATTTTTATGACATTTTGTCATAGGTAATTATATAATATTTCTTCTATATAAACAGTATGCACGCAGGTATTATATTTTTTCTAGTGATCCTTGGATCAATACTATTTCACATTTTTACCCCATGGTATTGGACTGACGTAGCTTCAAATTGGGGATCAATGGATGATACAATTACTTTAACATTTTGGGTTGGTGGGGGAGTATTTATTTTAGTTTGTCTATTTATGGTTTACTGTGTTTTTAAATATTCTTACAAAGAGGACCGTAAAGCAGAATACAAACCAGAGGATAAAAAATTAGAAAGAATATTAACTTGGTTAACTACTTTAGGCGTAGCAGCTCTTTTAGCTCCAGGGCTTATAGTTTGGAATCAATTTATAAATGTTCCTTCAAACGCCATCCATGTAGATGTTATGGCTTGGCAATGGGGATGGCAATATAGATTACCAGGTAAAGATGGAAAATTAGGCACTACAACTGTAGCAAATATAAGCGATAATAATCCATTTGGAATTAATTTAGATGATCCATATGGCAAAGATGATATTTTAATTCAAAGTGACAAATTAAACTTAAAAAATAATAGACCAGTAAAAATACTATTGAGATCTGTTGATGTACTTCATAATTGGTATGTGCCTCAATTTAGAGCAAAAATGGACGCAGTTCCAGGAACTATAACTTATTATTGGTTTGAACCAAACAAAATAGGAGAGTATGAAGTTTTATGTGCTGAATACTGTGGAGTAGGTCATTACGGTATGAGAGGAAGAGTAGAAGTACAAGATGAACAAAATTATGAAAATTGGCTTGATGGACAAGAAACATTCGAAACTTTTGTCGCTAAGCAAAAAAAAATAGAAATTAATGAAACTAAATTAGCAAAAAAGTAATTTAAATGATTATAAAAATATATATAAAAGAACAAATTTATGTCAGAAGATTTATACAATAACAAAACAATTAAAGCACAATCTTCAGAAACTATTTCTGGCGGAGGATCAGGTTCAGCAACAGACACAGATTATGTAAGACCAGCTGAAGTAGCTGACCAGGATTTATATCATGGACACAGTTTTATAACTAAGTGGATTTTTTGTCAGGACGCCAAAGTTATTGGGGTGCAATATTTTCTTTTAGCAACATTTACAGGCATAATTGGTCTTATTCTTTCTTGGTTAATGCGTTTACAATTAGGTTTTCCAGAAGCAGCCAGTTTTATGACTGCTGAGCATTATTATCAATTTGTTACTATGCATGGAATGATAATGGTAGTTTACTTTTTAACCGCACTCTTTCTTGGTGGATTTGGAAATTATTTAATTCCATTAATGGTAGGAGCAAGAGATATGGTTTTCCCCTATGTTAACATGGTAAGTTTTTGGATGTTTTTTATTGCAGTTGTAGTTTTATTGGCAAGCTTTTTTGTTCCAGGTGGACCAACAGGATCAGGATGGACACTTTATCCTCCTCAGGCAATTTTAGAAGGAACTCCAGGATCAGGTATGGGAATAATTTTAATGTGTATTTCTTTAGTTTTATTTGTAGCTGGATTTACTATGGGCGGATTAAATTACTTAATAACTGTTTTACAAGCTCGTACTAGAGGAATGACATTAATGAGGATGCCTTTAACAGTTTGGGGTATTTTTACAGCAACTGTTTTAGCAATGTTAGCTTTTCCAGCACTATTAGTAAGTGCAATTATGATGAGTTTAGACAAAATACTTGGAACAAGTTTTTTTATGCCAACAATTTTACAAGCTGGTGAAGTTTTAGAATATGGAGGCGGAACTCCTATTCTTTTTCAACATTTATTCTGGTTTTTTGGACATCCTGAAGTTTATATTGTTGCATTACCAGCATTTGGAATAATTTCAGATTTAATTTCTGTTCATTCTAGAAAAAACATATTTGGTTATAGAATGATGGTTTGGGCAATCGTTGTTATAGGAGCTCTAAGCTTTTTTGTTTGGGCACACCATATGTATGTTAGTGGAATGCACCCTTGGTTTGGATTTTTCTTTGCAACTACAACACTTATCATAGCAGTTCCTACAGCAATGAAAGTTTACAATTGGATATTAACTCTTTGGAGAGGAAATATTAGAATGAATACTGTAATGCTATGGTGTCTTGGTTTTATAGTCACTTTTGTAAATGGGGGTATTACAGGAATTTTCTTAGGAAATGTTACAGTTGATGTTCCATTATCTGATACATATTTTGTTGTAGCTCACTTTCATATGGTTATGGGCATCGCGCCACTAATGGTAATTATGGGAGCCGTCTACCATTGGTTTCCTTTAGTTACTGGCAGAATGTTAAGTGAAAAGTTAGGAAAATGGCACTTTTGGTTTACATTTTTAGGAGCATATTCAATTTACTTCCCTATGCACTATTTAGGTTTCATAGGAGTACCTAGAAGATATTTTGAAATGTATGACAGTCCTTATATAACTTCAGCAGTTGGATTGAATGAATTTATAAGTACCGCAGCATTCATAGTTGGAGCTGCTCAATTTATTTTAATTTTTAATATTGTAAAAAGCTTAAAAACAGGAAAGCCAGCAGGAAAAAATCCATGGCAAGCAAACTCACTAGAATGGCATACACCTACAGTTCCTCCCGAACACGGTAATTGGGGTGACAAACTACCAGTAGTTCATAGATGGGCTTATGATTTTAGTGTTCCTGGAGCAAAAGAGGATTTTATTCCTCAAACCACAGCACCAAGCGAAGTTGCAGACACTGAGGTAGAAAAAACTTAAAGAAAATATTATGTCTGACCCAAAAATAGAAGACTACGAATTTAAACCTGGGTTTAAAGGGCTAGCTCAAGATACTGGTTCAGATCAAACTATGTTTAAAGGTGTGCATTGGGGTAAAGCAATGATGTGGATCTTTTTGTTAAGCGATACGTTTATATTTAGTTGTTTTCTAATTTCATATATGAAAGGTAGAGGATCAACTCCAGTTGAATGGCCAAATCCAAGTGAGGTATTTGCTTTGAATGCGTTTGGAGTTCCAGTTCCATTATTGTTGATTGCGATAATGACATTTGTTTTAATTACAAGCAGTGGAACCATGGCACTAGCAGTTAAATACGGTTACGAAAAAAATAGAAAGATGTGTGGCTGGTTAATATTAGCTACAGCTTTAGGCGGACTTACCTTCGTTGGCATGCAAGCTTTTGAGTGGTCAAAATTAATTCATGAAGGAGTACGGCCTTGGACTAATCCTTTTGGTGCACCACAATTTGGATCATTCTTTTTTATGATAACAGGATTTCATGGCACCCACGTATCAATAGGTGTAATTTTTTTATGTATCTATGCTTATAAAACATTAGCAGGCCACTATGATGAAGGAAAAAGGGGCTGGTTTACTTCAATGAAGGGTGATTATGTAGAAATTGAAATTCTTGGTTTGTATTGGCACTTTGTAGACTTAGTATGGGTATTTATTTTTGCATTCTTTTATTTATGGTAAATTGAATTATGAGTGAGACAAAAAAAGAACAAACAACAACACACAAGATAGGAGTATATCTTTGGATTTGGGGATTATTGTTTGTACTAAGTTTTTTTTCTTACATGGTGGATTGGTTGGCATTTCAAGGTTTGCTTAGATGGTCTTTAATATTGACATTTATGTTTTTAAAAGCTGGATTAATAATGATGTTTTTTATGCATTTGTTTTGGGAACGTTATGCAATAGTTAACGTTCTTTTGTGGCCAATGACAGCAATAGCTTGTTTTGTTGGTCTTATGGTAGCAGAGGGAAAATACACACTTTTTTCTAGATTTTTTTATTTTTTTGTTGGAGGAGCTTAATTCAAAATGGATGGTTACTCTATATTAGCTGGTTTTTTGTTATTTTTTTTATTTTTTATTTACATAACTTGGTTTGGTTTTTCAATAAAAATTGAAAATGAAAAAAATGAAGGATCTGAAATAAAAATTAATCCATACGATAACTTGCCTTTACATAGAAAAATTATTGATAAAAAAAATAACAAAATTAGCGTATTTGATTTAGGGAATCACATACTAATAATTGGATTTATTTTGGCAGTTATATTTGTATCTCTTAATGTAGATTAACTTTGTCTAGTAATATAATTAAAAATAAAACATCTTCATCAGTAGACTTTAAATCTTTCAGTAAATCATTATTACTACTAATGAAGCCAAGGGTTATGTCTCTTGTGATCTTTACTTGTGCAGTAGGATATTTAACATCAAATTCAAATATAAATACTTTAAATGCAATTATTGGAATTTCTTTGGTTGCTTTAGGAGCTGGAGCCTCTGGTTGTTTAAATATGTGGTATGAGTCCGATATTGATGCTTTAATGACCAGAACATGTTTAAGACCAATTCCAGCTGGCAAAATAAAGAAAAACCATGCACTAATTTATGGAATTTTTCTAACAATTTTTTCTGTTATTTCATTGAATTATTTTGCAAATACTTTGTCAGCTTTTCTTTTGCTAAGTACCATTTTATTTTATTTATTCGTTTATACAATTTGGTTAAAAAGAAAAACACCTCAAAACATTGTAATAGGCGGTGCAGCTGGCGCTCTACCTCCTATAATTGGTTGGACGATTGCAACAAACTCAATTTCACTTGAGCCAATATCTTTATTTTTAATTATATTTTTTTGGACACCATCGCACTTTTGGGCGTTAAGTTTGTACAAAGCGAATGATTATAAAAAAGCAAAAATACCGATGCTGCCGGTCTCTGACGGTATAGAAACAACAAAACTTTATATATTTATATATTCCCTTTTAATGCTGCCAGTGATTATTTTTCCCTACCTAATCAAATTTTCAGGATTGGTTTACTTTATTCCAGCTCTTTTACTTACAATTTATTACATTTTTATTTGTTATGAACTATTTAATTATAAAAAAAATAAATTTGATTCTAATAAAGCGAAAAAAGTTTTTAGCTATTCTATTTTCTATCTTTTTTTGATTTTTGTATTATTCCTGCTAGATAGTTTAATTTAAGATTGCTACTCATATTAATTGGGAGTATCAATTAATTTTTATGAAATACGTAAGCACTAGAAATAATCAAAAGGAATTTAACTTTAAAGAAGTATTTATTAAAGGACTAGCTGATGATGGGGGATTGTTTGTTCCAAAATCACTGAAAAAATTCACTGAAGAAGAAATAAATAATTTAAGTAATTTGAATTATAGAGAGCTAGCTATTAAAATTATGTTTCCTTTTTGTAGTGATTTTATTGATGAAATTGAGCTTAAAAATATTATAGAAAAATCTTATTCAAAATTCAGAGAAAATGATGTTGTAAAAATTACAGATATTGGAAATCATAAATTACTAGAGTTATTTCATGGTCCAACTTTGGCTTTCAAGGATATTGCCATGCAATTTATTGGTAATCTCTATGACTTTTACATAAAAAATAATAATCAAAATATTAATATTATAGTTGCAACATCAGGTGATACAGGGGCGGCTGCCATTGATGCAATCAAGGGTAAAAAAAATATGAATATTTTTGTTCTACATCCAAATAATAAAATTTCTAAAATCCAAAGAAAATTAATGACAACAGTAAAAGATAAAAATGTATTTAATATAGCAATTGAAGGCAACTTTGATGACTGTCAAAACTTAGTAAAATCTATGTTTGAAGATTTGGATTTTTCTAAATCAATTAAAATGTCAGGCGTTAACTCAATAAATTGGGCAAGAATAATTGCTCAAACTGTATATTATTTTTATTGTTATTTGAAATTAGATAAAAAAAAATCAATAAATTTTTCTGTGCCTACTGGCAATTTTGGAGATGTCTATGCTGGATACTTATCAAAAAAAATGGGTCTACCTATAGGTAAATTGATAGTTGCTACAAATCAAAATGATATATTGCACCGCGCAATATCATCAGGAAAATATATAGCTAATCAAGTTCAACATACAATTTCCCCAAGCATGGATATACAGGTGGCCAGCAATTTTGAGAGATTAATCTACGATATTAATGACTGTAATACGGATAAAACAAACAAAATCATGCAAGGTATAAAGAATGAAAGAGAATATTTAATTGAAGAAAAAGAATTAAGAAAAATTAAAGAAGATTTCATTTCTGAATCTATATCAGAACAAGAATTATTATATTGCATAAAAAAAACATATGAAAATCATAAAATAATAATCGATCCTCATACTGCTGTGGGTTTAGGAGCTTTAGAAAAAATTAATTTAACAGACAAAAGTATTGTTTTATCGACAGCTCATCCATGTAAATTTCCAGAAGCTATAAATAAAGCTATCAATATAAAGACTGAATTACCAAATAATTTTAATTATATTTTAAACGAAAAAGAAAAATTTGATGTAATTAAAAATAATACTGAAGAAGTTAAAAAATATATTTTAAATAAATTAATTTAAATTTGCTGCTTTCTTAGCTAATTCGTCAACTTCTTCATTGTTTGGGTTACCTGCATGAGCCTTTACCCAATGCCATTCTATTTTATGTTTTTTTGAAATGTCATTTAATTCTTTCCATAACTCAATATTTTTAACCTTTTGTTTTGATGAAGTTTTCCAATCGTTTTGTGACCATTTTTTAATCCACTCAGTTATTCCCATTTTTACATATTTAGAGTCAGTATACATTTGTACTTCTTGATCTTTAGGTATTTTTTTTAAAGCTTCAATTGCAGCCATTAATTCCATCTGATTATTTGTTGTGTTTTTTTTACGCCCTGAAATTATTATTTTTTCATTATTCATAAATATTATTGCTGCCCAGCCACCATTTCCAGGATTTTCAAGACAAGAGCCATCAGTGTAAATTTTAATCATTTAATTATAGTAATTTTTAAAACTGTTAAATTTATTATGAATTTTAAGTTTTTGAATATATTCCTTAGGGTCTTTTTTTTTAATAATCGCACTTTTTGGTGTATTCAAATCATCATAAGTTCTTGTTAATAAATATCTAAGTGCAGCACCTTTGCATAATAAATTCAGAGAATTTTTTTCATTTTTTGAAAATTTTCTTATTCTAGAGTATCCTCTAAGCAGATTTTTTGACTTTTTTTTATTAAATGTAAATTTTCTTCTTTTTTTATCAAAACACAAAGCATTAATGCAAATTGCAATTTCATACATTAAAAAATCATTGCAGGCGAAATAAAAATCTATGTAACCATAAAATTTGTTATTTTTAAAAAAAATATTATCAATAAATAAGTCACCATGTATAATTCCAGCAGGTAGATTTCTTGGCCATTTTCTTTTTGTTTCTAAAAGGGTTTTTTTCATTAAATCATTCAAATTAACATCAATTCTTTTATATCCATTTCCTATTTTTTTTAATATTTTTGACCAATAACTAAGAGAGATGGAATTTTTTCTATATAGCTTTATTTTTTTTGAAGCCCTGTGAAGTTTTGCTATGTTTTTTCCAATTTCATAACAATCCTTTATTTTTAAATTAAATTTATCTTTTCCATCAACAAAAGAAACAATTGAAGCAGGTTTTTTTTTAATATTAATTAAAAAATTTTCCTTTTTATTTTTTTGCGGTTTTGGACAATTAATTTTAAGACTATTTAATTTATCCATTAAATTCATGAAGAATGGTAGATCTTTTTTTTGAACCCTTTTTTCGAATATTGTTAAAATAAATTTTTTATTTTTTGTCCTAAGAAGATAATTGGTATTTTCAATACCTTTTTTAATTCCTTTAAATGAAATTATTTTTCCTAAATTAAACTTTCTCTCAATAGATTTAACTTCGCCTTTAGAAATTTTAGTATATATGGCCATTTAATTTAATTTTGCTGGAGTTTTGAATATTATATTTTCCTTAATGATTTCTACTTCTTCTATTTTAACTGCAAATGTTTTTTTTAACTCATTAATAAAATTTTGCACTAATATTTCTGGAGCAGAGGCTCCAGAAGATATTCCAATTGTTTGACATTCTTTAATTTTATCAGTTGGAATTTTACTTTCACCATGAATTAATTCAGAATGTTTACATCCAGATTGACTTGCAACCTCTACTAACCTTAGTGAATTAGAAGAATTTCTACTTCCAATTACAAAAAACATATCACATTTTTTTGCGATATTTTTTACTGCCATTTGTCTATTGGTGGTAGCATAGCAAATATCTTCTTTTGCAGGTTCTTTTATATCTGGAAATCTTTTTTTAAGGGATGCTATTATATTTTTAGTATCATCAACCGAAAGAGTAGTTTGAGTTACAAAAGCTAAATTTTTATTCTGATCTTTATAATTTTCTACATCTTCAGCCGTTTCAATAAGATCTATTTCATTTTCTGGCAATTGACCCATCGTACCGATAACTTCAGGATGATTTTTGTGACCTATTAACAAAATATGAAAACCTTTTTTATTTAAATTTTCAGCTTCACGGTGAACTTTGGATACCAACGGGCAGGTTGCGTCAATATATTCTATATTTAATTTTGAGGCTTCTTTAGGAATTGATTTAGGAACACCATGTGCGGAAAATATTACTGGTCTTGTTTTGTCTTCTATTTCATTAAGCTCTTCTACAAAAATTGCTCCATTTTTTTTTAAATTTTCAACAACATGTTTATTATGAACAATTTCATGTCGTACATATACTGGCGCTCCAAATTTTTTAATACTTTTTTTTACAATTTCTATAGCCCTATCTACTCCAGCACAGAATCCTCTTGGAGAAACAAGATATATTTTAATTACTTTATTTTGCATTATTGTTTCCATAAAATTAAACCAATAAAGCTAATTTCCATTAAATTCATAGTATAAATTTATATTTTTTTTTAATAAAAGTAAGAAAATTATAAATTAAATTTAAGAATTAATTTTTTTTAATTCCACTTTTGCTTCTTCTAGATTTTTTTTAAAAAGAACATCAAGCTTTGATTTATCTACTGATGTAGAAATGATCTTTTTAACCGACTCCATTGCTATTTTTACAGAAGTGTCTTTTATTTCTTTTAAGGCAGCTTCTTTCATTTGAACAATTTTTGTCTCAGCTGATCTTTTTTTAATTTCCGCAGTTTTATGAAATTTGTTGTTCATTTCAATTACCAATTTTTCACTATCTTTTTTTGCTTGATTAAGTACTTTGTTGCTTTCAGAATTTACTCCATCCAGTTTATTCTGAGCATTATCCAAAAGATTTTTAGCTTCGGATCTAAGTTTTTCACTTTCATGAATTTCGTTTTTAATATCTGAGATAAGCTTATTTAGTAACTCATTTATTTTTTGAGGAACTTTTAAATATATTAATCCCCCAAAGAACAATACAAAAGAAACACCTACCCAAAATGTAGCATCAAATGCCATAGTTTTTTTCTTTAACTTTTTTTGAGATATCCTCAACAATTGCAGAAATACTGCTATTGTTTACCTCTACACCAATCAATTGTTTTACCAGATCAGATGAAGTCTCAACAACGATTTTATTGATTTTGTCTGGCGATTTATTTTTAAGATCAGTGATTTCTTCTTCTGCTTTTTTGATTTCTTCATTTATTTCGTTTTTTAAAGTTTCTCTTTTTTTGTCGATATCTTTAAGAATTTGTCCACGAGCCTTGCTAAAATAATTTTTTGCTTCATTTTTGCTATCAAGTATTATTTTCTCATATTCTTTAATTTTATTTTCACTTGCTTCTCTCTGTTTTTCTGCAGCGCTAATATTTTCTAGAATTTCAGATTTACGCGTTTCTAGGTTTGCACTTATTTTTGGTAAAATTAATTTTGAGAGCACTATAAATAGGAATCCAAATGTAATTATTAGCCAAAAAATCTGTGAAAACCAAAACTCAGTATTGAGTTGTGGCATTCCACCACTTTCAGAACTTTCTACTAAGCCAGTAAGTAGAAAGTTTAGAAATATTAAATGAGAAAATAATCTTAATAACATCAATTAAAATGCAAATAAAATAATTAATGCAACAACTAATCCAAACAAACCTGTAGCTTCCGCAAGAGCGAAACCTAAAAGTAAATTTGGAAACTGTTTTTGAGCTGCTGACGGATTTCTCATTGCTCCAGAAAGGTAATTACCAAAAATAATACCAATTCCTACTCCAGCACCAGCCAGCGCTATTGCTGCTAGTCCTGCTCCAATCATTTTTGCTGCTTCTAGTTCCATTATATCCTCCTTTAAATTGTTAATGGTGTAAATTTAGTGCATCGTTTAAGTAGATGCAGGTTAAAATTGCAAAAACATATGCTTGAAGAAAAGCAACTAATATCTCCAAACCAGTTAAGGCAACTGTAAAACTTAGAGGAAGCCAACCTCCAACTATTCCAAGCCCCACAACAAATCCTCCGAATACTTTCATCATAGTATGTCCGGCCATCATATTTGCAAACAATCGAACCGATAGACTTATTGGTCGACTTAAATAAGAAATAATTTCTATTACTACGATTAAGGGCAATAAAATTATAGGCACTCCACTTGGAACAAATAATTTTAAATAAGCGAATCCATGCTTAATAAATCCAATTATAGTGACACCTATAAATATGAATGCTGCTAAAACAAAAGTAACTATTATATGGCTAGTTACTGTAAATGAATAAGGTATCATTCCAAACATGTTGCAAAACAGAACAAACATAAATAATGAAAATATAAAAGAGAAATATGGTTTTGCTTTTGATCCAGCTGTATCGTTAATCATTTTAGAAATAAACGAGTAACTTAGTTCAGCAAGTAGCTGAATTTTGTTAGGGATTAATGAATTCTTTTTTGATCCAAAATTAAAAATTAACAAGATCGTTATAGAGCTAATGACCATAAACAAACCAGCATTTGTAAAAGATATATCTACTTCACCAAGTTTTATTTCAGGACCAATTCTATAAACATTAAATTGGTGCATTGGATTTGTTGCCATAAAATATAAATTTTCAAGTTTATTTTTGCATATTCTTTGCAGATTTGATTACGTTCATTATTCCGGCAATCACACCTACGAAAAAAAAAATTAAAATTAACCAAGGTTTAGTACCAAACCAACTGTCTAAAATAAACCCAATAATTGTCCCCACAGCAACTGTGGCGACAAGTTCAGTACTCAATTTAAATGCTATTCCAAGGTTTGAGGTGGGTTTATCATTTTTCTTGGAATTTGCCTCCTTATAAGCCTTATTTTTTGCAATTTCTAGGCGAGTTTTAAACGATTCTTTAGACATTTTTAAGCAACCATACCTTCAGCTTTTTGCAAGTCGACCGCAACTAACTGGCTTATTCCTTTTTCAGGCATAGTTACTCCGTATAGTCTATCCATTTTAGACATGGTGAGAGCATGATGAGTAACAATAACAAATTTTGTACTTGTAATTTTATTTAATTCTTCTAGCAAATTACAAAATCTAGTAACGTTTGCATCATCTAGAGGAGCATCAACTTCGTCTAGAACACATATAGGAGATGGGTTAGTTAAGAATACAGCAAAAATTAATGATAAAGCTGTCAAAGCTTGTTCTCCCCCGGATAGTAAAGTTATTGACTGCAATCTTTTTCCTGGTGGACTCACAAGCATTTCAAGTCCAGCATCTAAAGGATCATCAGAATCTACTAATTCCAGTTTAGCATTTCCTCCATTAAATAATTTTCTATAAACTTCATTGAATTTTCTATTCACTTTTTCAAAAGCTTCTAAAAGTTTCTCTCTTCCTTTTTGATTTAGCTCCCCAATACTCTCTTTTAACTTTACAATTGCAGTAACAAGATCTTGTCTACCTTTTTCCATTTTTTTTATTTCATTTTCATATTTGATTGTTTCTTCATCAGCTCTTAAATTCACTGAGCCTAATTTCTCTCTTTCTCTCTTTTTAGAATCTAATAGTTCTTCTTGCATAACCAAATCAGGAAAATCTTCATTAGTTTTAAGGTTAGAGAATTCCAAAATATTATTTTCATTTAAACTTAGTTCAGTTTGAACTCTTTCAAGTAAATCTTCTCTTCTTTTTTTTAATCCATCTATAGTAGCCCCTGAACTAGCTTTTCTTTCTCTAATCTGAATTGTATTTTCTTTAGTAATATTTAATTCAGTTTGTAAAGCAGAAATTCTATTATCTTTTTCTTCAATTACTATTTCGTTTTCTTGCTTTTCTTTTTCTGATAACCTTAAGCTTTCTGAAATTTGACCTTTTTTTTCTGCTTGTGTTTGAGGCTGTTTTTCTAATTTTGTTAGTGTATTTAAAAGTTTATTTTTTCTTTCATTTAATTGATTAACCATTTTTTCTGAATTAGATAATAAATTTTTCCAACTCTCCATTTCTATTTCAATTGTTTTAATTCTTTCATTTCTTTTAATTGATTCTTGTTTGATTCCTTGGTTTTTACTATAGTTATCAGCATAAGTTTCTTGAAGTTCTTTGATATTCTCATTTTTAGAATTTATTTTAGAAATTTTATTGTCATCTTCATCACCAATTATATTTTGTATTAAGAATGATAAGCTAATTTGACATTCGTCTAGCAATGATTGTGCATCATTTATTTTTTGTTCATCTATATAATTTTTGGCTCTAATTATATTTTCTTTAATTTTATTAATTACATTAATATTTTTCTTTATATTTTCAGAATTAAAAGCCTCAAGTATTGCAGCAACTTTTTCTTGCTCGCTCTTTAATTTAGCTTTAGCAATTTCCAGATCTTCATTAGACAACTTCTCAGTTTCGTAGTACTTTGAATCTATTTCTATCAGCTCATTTTTTTCTTCTTTGAGTCTTTTTTCATTTGAATTAGCATCAATTACAATACTTTTTTCCCTGTCTATATCTTCATCTATAGTTTTAAGAGATATTTTTATATTATCTATCTCTATTTTAATTCTTTCACTTTCCTCATCCAAACTTTGTAATTCAAGATTAAGCCTTTGAATTCTAGATAAATTTTCAATATTTTTTTCTCTAATTGGTTTTACTTCTTCAATTTTTATTTTAATTTGTTTTCCAAATTCTTCTATTTTCTCATTATATTTTTTAACTTCATTTTCTGCGTCTTTATTAATTTCATTTTCAAGATTTATCTCGTGGTCAATATCTTTTAATCTCAAATAATATAAACCAGCTTCAATTTTTTTAATTTCTTCAGAAATTAATTTATACTTAGTTGCTTCTTTAGCTTGTTTTTGTAAATTAACTAGCTGTTTTTCTTGTTGCCTTCGTAATTCATCTGCACGTTTTAAATTGTTTTCTGTAGCTCCTAGTCTAAGTTCTGCTTCATGCCTTCTGACATGTAGACCGGCAATACCCGCAGCTTCTTCTAATATAGCTCTTCGATCTACTGGTTTAGCCGTTACCAATGCTCCAATTCTGCCTTGGCTTATCAAAGAAGGAGAGTGAGCACCAGTTGATAAATCGGCAAAAAACATCTGAGCATCCTTTGCCCTGGCTTCTTTTTCATTAATGTAAAACTTTGAACCTTTATCTTTTTCAATTTTTCTTCTTATTTGAATTTCGTCCAAATTTTTATACTGATGAGGACCATCTTTATTTTCGTTTGACAAAAAAATTGAAACTTCTGCGATATTTTTTGAAGGCTTGTTAGAAGTTCCAGAAAAAATTACATCTTCCATGCCAGATCCGCGCATACTCTTTGCTGAAGTTTCTCCCATACACCATCGAAGAGATTCAACTATATTTGATTTACCGCAACCATTTGGTCCAACGATTCCTGTTAATCCTTCTTCTATAAGGAAGTTAGTCTTTTCAGCAAAAGATTTAAATCCATTAAGTTGGATTTTTTTAAACTCCATTCACTAACTTATATCAGTTTTTCTAATGTTTTTTTTAAATTTTTATAGTTAAGCGGTTTATCAAACTTTTTATCATTAATTATTAAGGTTGGAGTGGCTTCTATACTGAACTTTTTCATACCACTGATTCGATCATTTAGAACATGATCTTCAATTTTTTTGTTAGTTATACATTTATCAAAATCAATACCAAAATTTTTTGAATCAATGAGATTTTTTAAATTATTATTAATCTCCTCAATTGTATTTCCTTTCACCCATTCTTTTTGATTTTCATAAAGAAAATGTAAGATATATGATTTGCCATCATTTTGACAATGTGCAACTTTTGATGCATTGAAAGCGGCTAAATCGAGTGGAAAATTTCTAAATTCAATTTTTACTAATCCTTTATCAATAAAATCTTTTTTTAAATCCGGATAAACATTTTTATGAAAATCTGCACAGTGACTACATGTTAAAGATTCATAAACTATTAAAGTTATCTTAGCGTCTATATCTCCTTCATGTATTATATTTATTTTTGTCTCAGCTTTTAATAAGCTAAAGTTAAAGACCAAAATTAATAATGCAAAAAAAAAACTTTTCATTTTTTTTTGAATAGTTTGCTTAGTTCGATTAATGAATTTTTTACTTTATCATTTTTAATTCTAGAAATTTTTTCAATGTATTCATTTTCTGAAGCATCTTTATTATAATTTTCTTTAAACTTTTTTTGCTCCTCTTCAAAAGTAATTAATTTTATTTTTTCAACCACGTTATAACCAAAAAAAGTATTCATTTTATCAATAATTAATTTTTTAGAATACTCCAAGTCTACTTCGTGGCCTCTTTTAACCATTATATTTAAACAGCTTCTTCTCAGTCGATTTGAATTTTTAAATGATTTTGGATAACAAACTTTAAATAATTTATCTCCCATTATATACCTCCAATTGTCCAAAGTTTCTGAGTATATATGACCTTTTTTATTAATGATTTTTTTTATATCTTTAGGCAAAGTATCCTTAAAAGATCTTAGTCCTTGAATGGTTTTAGTTCTCTGCTTAGTATTATATTTAAATTCCATATGAAAAACCAAAACATACCAAAAAAAATTCTACATTGGTACGATAATAATAAGAGAGTATTGCCTTGGAGAAAGCATGTTTCTAAAAAACAAACAGAGTATTTTACTTTAGTAAGTGAATTTATGCTTCAACAGACACAAGTAAAAACTGTGATTCCTTATTTTAATAATTTTATTAATAAAATTCAAAATTTAAAAAAATTAGCGAATATCAATGAAACAAGATTAATGAAATGCTGGGAAGGACTTGGTTATTATTCAAGAGCAAGAAATCTAAAAAAAACTGCAAAAAAAATAATTTCAGAATTTAATAATAATTTACCAAACACTATCGAAGAACTCAAAACTCTTCCTGGAATAGGTGATTATACATCTAGAGCTATCATGGCTATCGTATTTAATAAACCAATTATTCCTTTAGATGGCAATGTTGAAAGAATATTAAAAAGAGTATTTTATTTAAAAAATGAAAAAGAAATTAACAAAGAAAGCTTAATTAAAAAAAAATTTTTTTTTGGAAAATCAAATAGGTCAAGCGATTATGCTCAAGCCATTATGGAAATTGGAGCTTTAATTTGCAAACCTGCAAATCCATTATGTTTTGAATGCCCAATTTCAAAAAATTGTAGATCATTTAAAAAAAATGATTTTGAAATAACATCAAAAAATAAATTCAACAAAATAAAATATTTTGAAGCAAATATTTATCAAAATCAAAATAAATACTTACTAATTAAAAACAGTAAATTTAAATTTTTAAATAACTTATTAATTTTTCCCATGAAGGAAGTTGAAAAAAATAAATTTAATACTTCTTCAAACAAAAAAATTAATATTAAAATGTCAAATATGGATATGAAAATTATTTTAAATAAAAAAAATAAATTGATTAAAATTAAAAACAGTTACTTAGTAGACAAAAAAAATATTAAAGATCTAATTTTGCCATCTTTTACAAAAAAAATTTTTAATTCTGTTTCAAACTATTTATGAAAAAAATAGCCATCATTGGAGCCGGTATCTCAGGATTGTTTTTTGCAAATTTATTAAAAAATAATTCAGATTATGAGTTTACTATTTTTGAAAAAAGAACAACACTTGATATAGAAGATGGTTATGGCATTCAGCTTTCAGTAAATAGCATAAAATTACTTAATCAGATTGGTTTTAAAAATATAAAACAGAATGAAATTTACAATCCTAAAAAAATTAATTTTATTAATGCAAAAAATAACCAAAAAATTTGTGATTTAGATATATCAAAGCTTAATTACGATGATAATAAATATACAACTCTTAAAAGATCTGTTTTGTTGCAATTTTTAATAAACAATATTTCTAAGAACAAAATCAGACTAAATGCCGAATTAAAAAATTTAAATTATGAAAACAAATTAACTTTGTCCTTTAGTGACAATTCTACCGAAGAATTTGATTACTTAATTGTTTCTGATGGTGTTTTTTCTAAGACAAAATCAATAATATTGAACAAAAATATTAAACCTGAATACTTTAAATCGATAGCCGTGAGAGGAAATCTCAATGATTATCCTAATGAAGATATTTCATTATATCTTGGATCTAATTTTCATTTTGTAATTTATCCTGTTAACCAAAACAAGGAATTTAATTTTATTTCAATAATTAAAAAACAGCTATCTAATCAACAATTATCAGACGAAAATCTTTATACTGAAGAGAATTTTTTAAATTCTATAACCCAAGAATTATATAAAAAAACCTCAATAGAATTAGAAGGTAAATTAAAGAATATAAAATCTTTTCCAATTTATATAAGTAAAAAAATGGAGATTTCAAACAACAAAAATATTTTTTTTATAGGAGATGCCTTATTTGCACTACCGCCATCTTTTGCACAAGGAGCTTCCCAATCAATTGAATCTTCAAAAGAATTATTTGATCAAATTGAAAATAACAAAGATGATTATTATGAAAAAAGAATAAAGAAATTAAACTCTGTAAATTGGCGATCTAAATTGAACTATTTTTCCTTTCATTTATCAAACCCAATAGTTGCATCATTTAGAAATTCTATTTTAAAAGTATTAGTCAAAAATAATAAATTCTTAGATAGTTATTTAGGTAAAATTTATAGGGATTAGTTATTAGGTCTTAATCTTTGTCTTAATTCATCTATTGGTTTTAGAGTATTTCCTGATTGATAATGCCAATATGTCCAACCATTACAGCTTTCAGCTCCAAGAATATTTGCTGCAATTTTATGAATAGATCCTTCAGCCTTATTATGTTTTATGCTTCCATCAGCCATTATTTTAGCTATAATTTTTTTCTTAGGATCAAATATACCCGTGCCTGGCTTGATAATTCCAAGTTCTACTAAAGATCCAAAAGGTATTCTTGGTTTAGATCTATTATTTTTTAATGTGTCTAAGAAGCTATCTTCAATAGGCTTCGTACTTTTTAGTCTTTGCTCTGCAGCCTTAAAATAGTTTTTTTCCTTTTCAATTCCATAATAATTTCTACCCAATTTTTTAGCAACCGTAGCTGTGGTACCAGATCCTAAAAATGGATCAAGTATCATGTCACCTTTATTTGAAGATGCCAATAAAACTCTATGCAGTAAAGATTCTGGTTTTTGAGTAGAATGAATTTTTTTTCCATTTTTCTTTAATCTTTCAGCTCCATTACAAATTGGTAAATTCCAGTTTGATCTCATTTGAAGGTCGTCATTTAAACATTTTAATGATTGATAATTAAAAGTGTATTTTGATTTTTCACTTTTAGATGCCCAAATTAGTGTCTCATGAGCATTGGTAAATCTTGTTCCTCTAAAATTAGGCATTGGGTTATTTTTATTCCAGATTACATCATTTAAAATCCAAAAACCTAAATTTTGTATTGCAGTTCCTAATCTAAAAATATTATGATAACTTCCGATCACCCATATAGCACCATTTTTTTTTAGAATTCTTTTACATTCTTTTAACCATGCAACTGTGAATTCGTCATATTTTTTAAAACTTTCAAATTGATCCCATTTATCATTAACAGCACTAACTTTGGATCTATCAGGTCTAGTTAATTTATTTTTTAATTGAAGATTGTAAGGTGGATCTGCAAAAACAAGATCAAAAGTTTCACTTGGAATTTTTTTTAATTCTTCAAGACTGTCACCATTTATAATTTTATTTTTAAAATTGTTTTCCATTTTTAAAAAACAATTAGACTCCAAATCGATTCTACGGTCAACCTGTGATTGAACTATCTGGATTCGATTTGTGTTAAGTTTTTTTAGATAACTAGATCTTGTGTATGGGAGCGAAAGTTTTTCTATGATGGTGGGTCGCTCCAAATTTTTTTAAGGCTAGCAAATGTTTTTTAGTTCCATAACCACAATTGGTTTCCCAACCATAATTTTTAAATTTTTTTGACAATTTTCTAATAAATTTATCTCTAGAAACCTTTGCTATTATTGATGCAGCCGAAACCGAGGGGATTTTTTGGTCAGCTTTAATTATAGATTTTAAATTATAATTTTTTATTTCTGGAACTTTATTCCCATCGATAATTACCAGGTTAGGTTTTTTATCAAGTTTTTTAATTGCTCTTTTCATGGCTAATAAACTTGCATTTAAAATATTAAATTTTTCTATTTCTTTTACCGAGGCCTTTCCAATTGACCAACTTGAATTTTTTTTAATATAAATATTCAGCTTTTCTCTATTTTGTTTAGATAATAACTTTGAATCTTTTAATAATTTGGTGTTAATTTTTTTATTAAGAATTACCGCAGCAGCATAAACAGGACCTATTAAACTTCCTCTTCCAACCTCATCTACGCCAGCAATAATCTTTTTCATTAGACGATAAAGAAATGATAAATTAGTAAACCAATTATTAGCCCTTTAATAAATACCAACCACAACATAGCATAATCGGACATATTCAATTTTTCTTTCCACCAATTTATATATCTTTTATGCAATTCTATCATGTTCAAAATTTATATTTTTAGATCTAGCTCGTCAATTTTTTTTCTTATTTCTTTCAAATCTGACCACGAATATTTCTTTTGATCTGGCTGTCTTAACAAATATGCGGGATGAAATGTTATTATTGTTAAGTATGTTTTTTGGTTAACTATTAATTCTTTCCAAGCACCTCTTTCTTTCGAAATTTTTATTTTAGATCCAAACAAAGCTTCCATTGCAGAGCTTCCCATTAATATTAATATTTTTGGATCAATTATTGAAATATGTTCTCTTAGATAATTAGAATATCTTGTAATTTCTGCTGGCTCTGGTTTTCTATTATTTGGCGGTCTGTAATTAACGACATTAGTAATATAAATTTTATTTCTATCTATATTGATTGCCTTTAACATTTTATTTAACAGCATTCCAGCATCTCCAACAAATGGTTTTCCAAGCTCATCTTCTTTTTGTCCAGGACCTTCCCCCACAATCATCAACTGGCTTTCAGAAGTTCCATCACTAAATACTAATTGAGTTGCATGATTTTTAAGTTCACAATTGTCTATATTTGATATTTTTTCTTTTAAATTTTCTAATAATTTTGATTTATTCTCTACTTTTGGTTTAGTTTTAATTCTATTTATTGGCTTATTATTAAAAACATATTCAATATCGTAGGAATTAATTAATTCAGAGTTTAATATGTCATTTTGATTTTTGTCATCTAAGATCATAAAGTAATAGTATGCGATTAAATTTATTAAAAATATTTTTTATTATAGTTACTCTTTTATATCAATCTACAGCATATTCTAAAGCAACGGATAATAATGAATTCAACCGCAAGTATTTATCAAGTTATCTTTCAGCGCTATTATCTTACGATAAACATAATAATGATCTAGCTCTAGAATATTTTAATTCTTCAAAAGATTTATTAAATGAACATGATCAATTTTTAAAAAAGTATGTATTCTCTTTAGTTGCAGATGGACAGATATCTAAAGCTATCAAACACATTAAATATTCAAAAAATAAAAATAATTCCAGTTTTTTTGAAGCAAATCTTCTACTTGTATTAGATAGTTTAAATAAGAAAAATTTTGCAAAAACCTCGAAACTTCTTACCAATCTGAAAGATTTTCGACAAAATAACACTTATGAAATCATCATTTATGAGACAATAAAAAGTTATAATAAGTTATTTTTGGATGGAATAATTGAAAGTCCAAATCAAAATTTTGGTAAGTTAAGTTTAATTACAACTGCATTTCAAAATTGTTATTTAAATTCAAATGAAACAAATTCACATTTTACTAATTTAATTAACTCAGCAGAAGGCGATTACTCAAGATATTTATTTTTTTATTTAACAAAGTTAACTGAAAATAAAAATTATGACTCAGCAATTCAAATTGCTTCGACTATCGATCCTTTAACAAGCGACTTATTAATTGCACAAACAAAAAAATGGATAGATCAATCAAATTTTAAAAAATTTAACCAACATTTCTCTTGCAAACATGAAGCAGATATTTTGGCTGAATTTTTCTTTCTAATTTCAAATTTATATTCCTCCCAGGGAGAATATGAAAAATCGAATTTTTTTTTGAATATTTCAAATTATTTAAATCCTAAATTCTATTTTAATTTATCATTATTAGCAGAAGATTATCTTGTTAATGGTAATTTTAATTTAGCAAAAAAAATTCTAGAAAAATTTGATGAAAAAGATGAAATATATAATTGGTATAAAATAAAAAAAAAGGCTCAAATAATAGCTAAACAACAAAATGAAAATAAATCTTTAAAATTTGTAGAGAAAAAACTTCTAGAGTTTAAAAATCCATCAACCAGAATTATTTTTGATATGGCAAATATCTATAAAAACTATAAAAAATATGAAAAAGCAATTGAGTATTATTCAATTGTGTTAACCCAAATAGATGAAAATTCTGAGACTTATGCAGACATTCTTTACAGAAGAGGAGGTAGCTATGAAAGACTTGGACAATATCAAAAATCAGACTCAGATTTACTATTATCTTTAGAAATTGCTCCCGAAAATCCATACGTGACAAACTATCTCGCTTATAGTTGGCTTGAGAGAAATTATAAAATTCAAGAAGCTATTCAAATGCTTGAAAGAGCATATGAACAAAAAAAAAATGATCCATATATTATTGATTCAATTGGTTGGGGTTACTATCTAAATGGAGATTATGCAAAAGCTGAAAAATATTTAAAACAAGCGATACAATTGATGCCGAATGATCCTATAGTAAATGATCATTATGGAGATATTCTTTGGAAATTAGATAGAAAATTACAAGCCAGATATTTTTGGGAAAGTGTTCTAAATTTTAAAACAACAGAAGATGATTTGAAAAAAAGTATAATTAAAAAGTTGCTTAAAGGTCCTAAAGAAACTTAACTGATGTCAATTTCTAAAATAAACTCATATGCAAAAATTAATTTATCTTTAGGTGTTTTAGGCAAATTAAAAAATAAACTTCATAGAATTGAAAGTTTAGTATCTTTTATAAATTTACATGATGAAATATCAATTCAAAAAATAAATAAAAAAAAACATAAAGTATTTTTTTATGGTAGATTTTCAAAAAATATTCCAAATAAAAATACTATTTCAAAGCTTTTAGAATTATTGGATAGACAAAATTTTTTAAAAAATAAGAAATATTTAATCAAAATTAAAAAAAACATTCCTTTAAAATCGGGAATGGGAGGGGGTTCTATGAACGCTTCTTCTGTACTTAGATATTTTGTTAATAAAAATAAACTTCTTTTAAATACATCTCAAATTTTACAAATAGCAAATAAAATAGGTTCTGATGTTATGCTCGGTATAGAAAAAAAAAATTTAATATTACAAGGAAATAGAAAACTATTTAGATCTAATAAAAAAATTGGACTTTATACAGTAATTATCAAGCCGAATTTTGGATGTTCAACTGAAAAAATTTATAAAAATATCAAGTCATTTTCAAAACCAGCTCTTAATAAAAACAAAAATAAATTATTTAGTGTTAGTAATATTATCAGTTTAAAAAATGATTTAGAAAAAGTTGCTTTTAAAAAATATCCATTTCTTGAAAATATTAAACAAAATATGTTAAATCTACCTAAGGTTAAATTCGTTCGAATGACTGGGTCTGGTTCAAGTTTATTAGCATATTTCAATTCAAAAAAAGCCTCATTAAATGCGGCTAAATTATTAAAAAGAAAATATAAAAACTATTGGTGTATTTTATCTAAAACTATATAAAGCTTTTTTTTTATGTTATACGAAATTAATTTTGGGGCGTAGCCAAGTGGTAAGGCAGCGGTTTTTGGTACCGTCATCCTAGGTTCGAATCCTAGCGCCCCAACCATATATGATAGGTTTAATAAATAAATTTCTTAGCAAAGATGAAAACTCAAGTTTGTTTTATCCAGTATTTAAAAGATTAAAAAAAAATACTGAAGTAGAAAAAATCTTCAAATCAATTTCAGAATTTTCAGAAAAAAGTGAAGTTCGATATGTTGGAGGATGTGTAAGAAAAATTATCAATCAAGAGGAAGTGGATGATATTGACCTTGCAACAAATATTGAGCCAAAAAAGGTTATTGAAATACTAAAAAAAAATAATATTGAATTTCATGACACAGGTGTTGAACATGGAACTATTACTGCACGAATTAATAGAAAAAAATTTGAAATTACATCTTTAAGAGAAGATATTTCAACTGACGGTAGGCATGCAAAAGTAAAGTTTTCAGATAATTGGCATCAAGATGCTTCTAGAAGAGATTTCACATTTAACTCAATTTATGCAGATCTGAATGGAAATTTATTTGACCCATTTAATGGTAAAAAAGATTTAGATATTGGAGAAGTTAAATTTATTGGAGAAGCAGATAAAAGAATAAAAGAAGATTACCTAAGAATATTAAGATATGTTAGATTTTTTCTAAATTATAGTAAAATCAAACACGATAGTGAAATTAAAAAAACTATAAGACAGAATATAAACGGATTATCTAAAATATCATCAGATAGATTGCTTGATGAACTACGAAAACTAGTACTTTCAAATGGTTTTTTGAAACTGCCCAAGGATTCTTTTTGTTTAGAAATTATAACTCTTATATTTCCGCAGCTAAAAAATATTAGTTTGTTTAAAAATCTAAATGAATACACAAAAAATAATATTACATCTCAGGATTTTATTTTTTTGATTTCTTTAATGATAATTGATGAAACAGATAATAGTGAGTATTTTTTGTATAAATTTAATATTTCAAATGAAGATAAAAAAAGAATTAGGTTCTTGCAAAACGCGTTCTCAAAACCTTTAGATCGAAAAACATTTTCTGAAATAAATTTATGGAAGATGCTATATTATAATAATAAAAATTATTTAAATGATTTAATTAATTTTCAAATATATAGATCTAAAAAAATAGATAAAAAACTGATAAAATTAAAGGAATTTTTCAGTAATCAATTACCTCCAAAATTTAATGTAAAAGCAAAATTTTTGATGGAGAAATTTAATTTGAAGGAAGGTAAAGAGCTTGGGCAAAAAATTAAAGAAATAGAAATAGCTTGGATTAATAACTCCTTTAAAATCACAGATAAACAAATTGAAACAATAATTAATGGATAATAAATTTAACTTAGCTAATTTCAATTTCAACATATTTAACATCAACTATTTCGAAATTTTTCACGCCTGAAGGAGTCATAATTTCAACCAAATCTTTTTTATTTTTTCCAATTAAACCTTCTCCAATAGGTGATTTGTAGTAAATTAATTTTTGCTTTAAATCAGCTTCTGCTTTACCAACAATGTGGTAGTAGATTTCTTCACTAGTATCTAAATTTTGTAAGTATACTGTTGAACCAAAAATTACTTTTCCATCATTATTGATATTAGTAACATCAATTACGTTTGCTCTTGCAATCATATCTTCAATTTCCAGAATCCTTCCTTCATTAAGCGATTGTTGTTCCTTAGCCGCATGATATTCGGCATTTTCTTTTAAATCTCCATGTGATCTTGCTTCGGCAATAGCCTCAATTATTTTTGGACGTTTTTTTTCTTTCAATAAAATTAATTCTTTTTTTAATTTTTCTAAACCCTTTATAGTTATAGGTTCTTTTTCCATAATTTTATTTCCATTTAGCGTTCGGAGGAAGTGACATTAAAATTGCTTCCACATTTCCATCTGTTTGTAACCCAAATTTTGTTCCTCTATCATAGAGTAAATTAAATTCAACATATCTGCCTCGTTTTTCATATTGAATTTCTTTATCTTTCTTTGACCATTTTTTTTTACTTTTTTTTTCAATAATTTCTTGAAAAATTTTTTTAAAAGTTATGCCAACATCTTTTATAAACGAAAAGTCCTTTTGCCAATTATCTTTTTTATAATCAAAAAATATTCCTCCAATTCCCCTAGTTTCTTTTCTGTGTGGTAAATAAAAATATTCATCACACCATTTCTTGTATTTTTTATAGAAATTTTTATTGTGTCTATCACAACATTTTTTCACTTCATTGTGATACCAATTCTTTAATCTAGTATCTTTAATACTTGGAGTTAAATCCATTCCTCCACCAAACCATCCATGAGAAGTATAAATATATCTTGTATTAAAATGCATTGCTGGAACATGTGGATTTTTCGTATGCATTACTATTGATATTCCAGATGCCCAAAAACTTGGGTTTAAATTAGTTCCAGGAATTTTGTTCCTAAATTCTTTAGAAAATTTTCCATAAACTTCAGAAAAGTTTACTCCAACTTTTTCAAATATTTTTCCTTCCTTTAAAATTCTATACTCTCCGCCACCTTCATTTTTTTTGTTTCTTTTCCATTTAGTTACAATAAACTTTTTTCCCCTTTCTAATTCTTCAATGTCTCGACAAATCATGTCTTGCAAAATTTTAAACCAATTTTTTGCTAGTTTTTTTTTCATTTCAGCGTTCATTTAAATCTTATTTATTTGTCTCAAATTTTCTGCAAGTACAATGGCTACTGACGTTGATATATTAAGCGATCTTTTATTTTTAATCATTGGAATTTTTAATCTTTCATTTACAAGTTTATGTATATGTTCCGGCACTCCAGCACTCTCTCTTCCAAATAAAATTGTATCATTAGCACGATAATTGAAATCTATGTAAGATTTTTTTGATTTGGTTGTTATTAAAATTACTCTATCATTTTTTTTTGAATCAAAGAATTCTTCTGAATTTTTGTAAAACCGAATTTTATCTTCATCCATATAGTCCATCACAACCCTTTTAAATCTTTTGTCAGAAAATAAAAATCCACATGGCTCTATAATTTCTAAATACGCACCAAGGCAAGAGCAAGTCCTTATAATTGAAGCTGTATTTTGAGGTATATCAGGCTCATATAATGCTATTTTAGGGCGTATATTACTTCCATCATGTGTCATTCTTGCCATAGAAAAAAAACTTATTTATTAATATTAAATCATATATTGAAGCATAAAAAATAAATTAAATTACCTATGTCTGATCAAAAGAAAACAAAAAGAAGAGATTTTATTTTTACTGCATCATATACTTTGGGAGCAGTAGGGCTTGGAGCTGCGGTTTGGCCATTAATTGATCAAATGAATCCTGATGCTTCAGTAAAAGCACTTTCAAGCACAGAAGTTAATGTAAGCGAAGTACAGCTAGGTCAATCGATAACTGTATTGTGGAGAGGCAAACCTGTTTTTATTAAAAGAAGAACAGAGGAAGAAATAGCTAAAGCAAGACAGGTTGATCTTAAAGAATTAAAAGATCCAGAAAAAGATGAAGATAGAGCAAAAAATCCCGAGTGGTTGGTGATGGTGGGTATTTGTACTCATTTGGGTTGTGTTCCCTTAGGTAAAAAAGGTGAATATGACGGATGGTTTTGTCCATGTCATGGTTCTCATTATGATACCTCTGGAAGAATTAGAAAGGGCCCTGCACCGACTAATTTAAAAGTACCAAAATATGAGTTTGTTGATAGCAATACAATTAAAATCGGTTAACACATAGTTTATGAGCGATCACGATTACACACCTAAAACAAAATTTGGAAAATGGTTTAATGATAGATTGCCTTTATTAACTCTTGGATCACACTTAACAGATTATCCAACTCCTAAAAATTTAAATTATTGGTGGACCTTTGGAGGCATATTAACTTTTTGTTTAATTGCTCAAATTATTACAGGGATTGTATTGGCAATGCATTATATAGCCCAAGCCGAACTAGCTTTTGCAAGTGTTGAGCACATAATGCGAGATGTAAATTATGGATGGTTAATAAGATATCTTCATGCAAACGGTTCATCGATGTTTTTTTTAGCAGTTTATATTCATATATTTAGATCTATGTATTATGGGTCTCATAAGTCACCAAGAGAAGTTATATGGATTATAGGAATGATAATATATTTTTTAATGATGATGACAGCATTTATGGGCTATGTTTTACCTTGGGGTCAAATGAGTTTTTGGGCAGCAACTGTAATTACCAACTTATTTAGTGCTGTGCCTTTAATAGGGGAGAGTATTACTAATTGGTTATGGGGAGGATTTGCCGTAGATAGCCCAACGTTAACAAGATTTTATGCATTGCATTATCTTTTTCCATTTTTAATTTTAGGTTTAGTAATTTTACATATTTGGGCTTTACATGTTCCAGGAAATAATAATCCAATAGGTATTGATGTGAAACAACCATCAAAAGACACGGTTCCTTTTCATCCTTATATAGTAATTAAAGACTTGTTTGCTTTATTAGTTTTTTTACTTTTGTTTGCTTTATTAGTTTTTTATTCACCTAATTTATTGGGCCACCCAGATAATTATATTGAAGCTAATCCACTCGTTACTCCAACTCATATTGTTCCTGAATGGTATTTATTACCTTTCTATGCAATTCTAAGATCAATACCCGATAAGCTTTTAGGAGTTGTTGCAATGTTTGCATCAATTTTTGTTTTGGTAATATTACCTTGGCTAGATACTTCTAAAGTTAGATCTGCAATTTTTAGACCTTTATATAAACAATTTTTTTGGTTCTTGGTAGCTGACGTAATTATATTAGGTTATATGGGTGCATTGCCACCCGAGGGGACATATTTATTAGTAGCAAGAGTTGCAACAGGTTACTATTTTGTTCATTTTTTAATAATACTTCCAGTTTTAGGTTATAAGGAAAAAACTCTTGATATTCCTTTAAGCATTACCGAACCAGTTCTCGAGGGGTCTACAAATCAATCTTTAGACGAAAGAGCAAACCAATAAATATGAAAAATATCTTAAAGTTTATTTTTTTTGTAACTATTTTGACAACTACTAGCTTTGGTTTAATTGCATCAGAACAATCACAAAAACTTTTAAATCCAGGATGGAGCTTTAAAGGTTTTTTTGGAAAATTTGATAGATCGTCATTGCAAAGAGGTTATCAAGTTTATACAGAGGTTTGTGCAGCTTGTCATTCAATGAAATATTTGAGTTATAGAAATTTAGCCCAGCAAGGCGGCCCGGAATTTTCTGAAGATCAAGCTAAAATTATTGCTTCACAGTTTGAAGTTATAGATGGTCCAAACAGCGAAGGAGATATGTTCACAAGACCTGCAAGACTTTCAGATAATTTTGTAGGACCATATGCTAATGAAGAAGTTGCCAAGTCTGCTAATGGCGGAGCATATCCACCAGATATGTCTGTTTTAGTAAAAGCAAGAAAAGGTGGAGCTAGTTATATTTACTCAATTTTGCTTGGCTATGATGACCCGCCACCAGATGTTAGCTTAGAAGATGGTGTTTATTACAACACTTATATGAGCGGAAATAAAATAAAAATGTCAAACCCTTTATCAGAGAATTTAGTTCAATATAGTGATGGAACTCAGGCTACAGAGGAGCAAATGGCAAAAGATGTTTCAACTTTTTTAGCATGGGCAGCTGAACCGAGTTTAGAACAAAGACATAAAATGGGTTTTAGAGCAGTACTCTATTTAATTATAATCACTATTTTAGTTTACTTTAGTATGAAAAAGATTTGGTCACGTATTGAAACGGATGTTTAAAACATCACCATCTTTTACAATATAATCTTTTCCTTCTAGGCGCATTTTCCCACTAGTTTTAGAATTTGCCCAGCCATTATTTTGGACAAAATCATAGTAGGAAACTGTTTCGGACCTTATAAATCCTTTTTCAAAATCAGTATGTATAATGCCAGCAGCTTGTAATGCTGTACAATTTTTAGGAATTGTCCAAGCTCTGGATTCTTCAGGTCCAGAAGTAAAAAAAGTTTCAAGTTGGAGAAGATCATATCCTTTTTTTATTAGAATGTTTAATCCTGTTTCTTTTAAATTTACCATTTTCATATAATTTTTTTTTTCATCAGCTTCAAAGCGACTAATTTGATTCTCAATTTCAGCTGATATTATAATTATATATTTTTCACCATATTTCTTTATAAAGTTATTGGTGTAGTCATTTCCATTTCTTATACTTTTTTCATCAACATTACACACATATAGCTTAGGTTTTATGGACAAAAGATTAGTCTGATTAATTTCTCTATTACTAAAATTATTTTCCAAAATTTCCATACTTTTATCTTCATTAATGCAATTTAAAGCCATCTCTAGAATTTTTAATTGTTTATCTGAAATATTTTTCTTATTTTTTTTGTCAATTCTTTTTTGGATAGATTCTAAATCTGCAAGTTTCATTTCTGTTTCAATAATTTCTAGATCTCTAACCGGATCAACATTTGGATTAACATTTTGAATATTATCAGAGTCAAAGCATCTAATCATATGAATTATTGCATCTACTTCTCTAATATGAGATAAAAATTTATTACCCAACCCTTCGCCTTTTGAAGCTCCTTTTACTAAACCTGCTATATCTACAAATGATATTGTTGTATTTATTTTTTTTTTTGAATTAGATATTGAAATTAATCTGTCTAATCTATCATCATGAACAAGAACTGTTCCAATATTAGGATCAATAGTACAAAAAGGAAAATTTTCGGCTTGTGCTTTGTTTGAATTTGTCAATGCGTTAAATAATGTAGATTTACCGACATTTGGTAATCCTACGATACCACACTTAAATCCCATTTACTTATTGTTTACTGTGCTTGAAAATAGATCTAATTTTTTATCTATTAATATAGATATTGAATCAATAATATTTTTTGTAATTTTTTCCAAATGTTTTTCTTCTTCCTCATTAAAATTGGTTAAAACATATTCCGATGCAGAAGTTTTTGAATCCGGCTTACCTATTCCTATTCTGACTCTTGAATAGTCTTTTCCTATAAATTTATCTATAGATGTAATTCCGTTATGACCCGCGCTAGATCCACCAAATTTTGCTTTGATATTTCCAAAATCTATATCTATGTCATCATGAAAAACAATAACATCTTCAGCATCTATTTTAAAATATTCTATTAACTCTCGAATACATATTCCTGAGCTATTCATAAATGTAAGAGGTTTAATTGCATAAACTTTTTTGTTTGAAATATTTCCTGTGGTCAATAAACCTTTAAATTTGGGTTTTTGTTTTGAAAGACCAAAATTTTGGTTAATTGCATCAATAATCTTGAAGCCGATATTATGTCTGTTATTTTTGCTATCAAGAGTTGGGTTGCCTAGTCCTACGAATAGAATCATATATAAAATTTAAAAATATTCACTTAAAATAATTTATTTTTTTTCTGGAGGAGCTTTAACTTCCTTTTTCTGGTCTTCTTTAGCTTTAGCTTTATCACCAACTTTAGTTTTATCACCTTCTGAAGTTTTGTCTTCAGATTGTTCTTTAGTCGTTCCTTCAGTACCTTCAGCTCCTTCAGTAGTTTCAGCTCCTTCTGCTCCTTCAGCTCCTTCAGTAGTTTCGCCTTCTGTAGGTTTTTCTGGCTCTTTATATATCGTAGGCGCAGCAACAGTTGCTATAACAAAATCTCTCCCTTGAATAGTTGGTTTAACATTTTCTGGTAAATTTATAGATGAAATTTTAATGCTAGCTCCAATTTCTAAACCTTCAAGATCTACAACTAGTTCAGCTGGAATATTTTCAGTTGGGCACTTCAGCTCTACTTTTCTTCTTACAATGTTCAATACCCCGCCTCTTTTTAATCCAGGACACGCTTCATTATTAATAAATTTTACAGGTATTTCTAAAATAATTTTTGCATCTTTAACAATTCTTAAAAAATCAACATGGATAGGGTTATCACTAATGGGGTCAAAAGCAATATCTCTAGGCAAAACATTCATTGATTTGCCATCTATTTTTAAACTGATTATATTTGATAAAAAATTTTCTTGGTCTATTAATAATTTTACTTCTTTTGTTGAAAGAGAAATTGTTTGATTTTTTTCTGTTCCTCCATAAATTATACCAGGAACTTCACCTTTTTGTCTAAGTACACGAACTTGTCCCTTTGTATTTGTATTTCTTGCTGTTGCTTCTATAGAATTCATAAAGTGACGGTTTTTAACTTAAGAAAGTAAATTTTACAAGAAAATTATTTGAACAAATCAGAAACCGAAGTAGAGTTAGAAATTCTCTTAATTGCTTCCGCCAATAAATTGGATATTGATAATACTTCAATATTTTTAGCTTTTTTTATCTTATCAGAGTTGTCGATTGTATCAGTAATAATTAATTTTTTTATTCTAGATTTTTTAATTTTATCAACTGATTCACCACTCAAAACTCCATGAGTTATATACACGTGTACTTCTTTTGCTCCTCTACTTATCAAAGCTTCTGCTGCATTTACTATTGTTCCTCCTGAGTCAATTATATCATCAATAATTATACAAGTTTTACCATTAACATTTCCGATAACATTCATTACTTGAGATTTTCCTGGAGTAGGTCTTCTTTTATCAATTATGGCTATACCAATATCTAATTTTCTTGCAAGCGCTCTTGTTCTTTCAACACCTCCAACATCAGGAGCTACACAAATTAAATTTTTTTTATTTAAATTCTTTTTAACATGTCTTGCAAAAATTGGAGTTGCAAAAAGGTTATCGACTGGAATATCAAAAAAACCTTGTATTTGGCCTGCGTGCAAATCAACGGTAACAACTCTATCTGCTCCAGCTTTAGTTATCAAATTTGAAACTAATTTTGCTGATATAGATGTTCTTGGGGCAACTTTTCTATCTTGTCTAGCGTATCCAAAGTAAGGAATTACAGCTGTAATATTTTTTGCTGAAGATCTTTTTAATGCATCCACACATAATAAAAGTTCCATTAAATTATCATTAGCTGGCGCAGAAGTAGATTGAATTAAAAATATACTATTGCCTCTTATATTCTCTTTTATTTCTATATGTATTTCACCGTCGGCAAATTTTCTAATACTAGAATGAACTAATTTTGTTTTTAAATGTTTTGATATTTTTTGACTGAGGCTTTTATTACTGTTTCCTGTAAGAAGTTTCATTTTGTGGAAAACCTATTTAATCATAATTATTGAAATATTTCTACCATAATCATTCTCTTTATTATGAATTGATAGTCTTGAACTAAAAAAATTATTTTTTGGATCAAAAGTATTTTTATTAATTATATCTAAATTTTTAATACCTAGTTTTTTTAATTGATAATACACATAATTATTAAGGCTAAAATATGTTTTATTTTTTCTTTTTTTGAAAAAAAATTTACTATTTTTGTCTTTTTTAATAAATTTTTTTTTAAAATCTTTTTGTATCTCATAACTCTTAACTGTAATACACGGTCCAATAGCAGCGTAAAGATGCTTGGTCTGACTTCCGTTTTTTAAAAAAAATTTTATGGCGTTGCTAACTATATTTCTATAAATACCTTTCCAGCCAGCATGAACTGCGGCAATAATTTTTAGTTTGTTGTCATAAATTAGTATTGGAATGCAATCGGCAGTTAAAATTCCTAGAGCTATTCCTTTTTGGTTTGTTATCAATCCATCTCCAGTTAATTTTTTTTTTTTTATTTTTTTAATATAAAAAATTTTGTTACTGTGAATTTGATTCAATAAAATTAAATTTTTTTTTACACAACCTATCTTTTTTGAGACAATATTTAAATTCCGAGAAATATTTTTTTTACTATCCAATGTTCCTCTTCCACAATTTAAACTTTTATAAATACCAGTAGAAATTCCACCAAAGCTGTTAAAAAAAGCATGGTTTATATTTTTAAATTTTGTTAATTTTTTTGATTTAATCAATTCAAAACCCCAAATTAAAATTAGTTTTTTTATTAGTAATCAACATTGCTTTAAACAATTCTCCCATTTCATTTTTATCTATCAATCTTTTCAAACGAAAATAAATATCTGCTTTTTTTGAAAAAGGTAGATTTTTTGAAATAATCTCGGCCCTTTCCAAGATTCCAAGACTAATTAAAAAATTTCTTTGAGAGGTAATTCCTTGTGATTTAAGTTTTAGATGGTTTATTAGATTTTCAATCAATTTAAAATTTATTTTGTAAGTAATATCAATATTTCCATAATCTTTTAAAACACTAGTACTTTTATGTCTCTTAATCGCTTGAAGACTATCAATCATTGATTTTTCTGAATAACCATAATCTATAATTAATAAACCACCATTTTGATTTTTTATATGATTGGAAATTTTTTTTAAATATTCAAAAGATAAGGGAGAATACTCAATGAATTTTTGATTATTGGATATTTTAATACCAATTTTTTTTTCAAACTTTTTTATATTTGATATTATTTCAATAAATTTTAAATTATTTTTATCTGTTAAGTCGACATATTTTTCATACCATTTATTATTTTTACTAATAAATTGTTTTACTGGCAAAGCATCAAAAAATTCATTGGCTAAAAATATCTTGGGTCCAGTTTTTATTTTATTTAAATTATTAAGCCAGTATATTTTAAAGTTTTTTAACTTTTTTTTTTGTAATTTTTTTAAATAAGAACTTTTTTCTAATATAAATATATTATAAGACTTTTTAAAAGATGGAAATTTATCAAATGAAGTTATCATTTGATAAATCATTTCACCATTTCCAGCACCTAATTCAATTATATTAATTTTTTTAGGGCAATTTAAATTTTGCCAAAAAGCAATAGTCCAAATAGCAATCATTTCTGAAAATAAAATAGAAATATTTGGTGCTGTTATAAAATCTCCTTGCCTTCCAAAGGGGTTTTTCTTCATATAGAAACCAGACTTTTTATTATACAAAGATTGATCAACAAACCTATCAAGTGGAATTTGTTTTTTGTTCTTAAGATGCATTTTTTTTATAAAATAGGCTTAAGCCGGCTACAAAAAAAATTATACTCATTATCTGACCAAGAGTAAGGTTTAGAAAAATATATCCTAATTGGAAATCTGGTTCTCTAGTAAATTCAATGAAAAATCTGAATACAGAATAAAATATTATAAATAGAGAAAAAGTAATCCCTGGAGCTTTAAAAAAATATTTTTTTAATACAAAATTTAGTAATATAAATAATATTATTCCTTCAAAAAAAGCCTCGTAAATTTGAGAAGGGTGTCTTAACAAATTGTCAATTTTTTCAAATTTTACTGACCAAAAGATATCTGTTGGCCTTCCATAAAGTTCTGAGTTAATAAAATTTGATATTCTTCCTAAAAAAATTCCAATTGGAATAGACATCACAATTAAATCAAGAAATATATAATGATTAATATTATTTTTTTTACCAAAAATATATGTTGCTAAAATTACACCTAGTCCTCCACCATGGAAAGACATCCCACCATTCCATATCATAAATATTTCTATTAAATTTTTTGAATAATAAATTGGATTATAGAAGATAACATAACCTAATCTTCCACCAACAATGATACCTATAATTAAGTAGGTAATTAAATCATCAAAAAGATTAAGAATCTTTTCATCCTTAATCAGAAATTTTTTACAGTAGAACCATCCGAATATTAATCCAAAAATATAAGATAAAGAATACCATCTTATTTCTAAAGAAAATATTTGAAATGCAACTGGGTCAAAATTGTTGATAAACATTTTAAAAAATAATATATGAATTAAAATATATTATTTTAAAAATTAAATATATGTCAAAATCAAAGTTTGTAATTGATAAATTAGCAAAATTATTTGAGCAAGGACTAGTATCCTATAAAGATTTGAACAGTGAAATTTTGAATATTTTGAGATCAAAACGAGATGAAATAATTTTTAGAATGAAATTAACTAGTAAGGAAGAAGCAGATATCCTTAATAAAAGAATAGAAAATCTAGAAAAAAAAATTGATAAACTTGAAAAAAAAAATACCTCAAGGAAATCTAAACGGGCAAAGAAATCATAACTTCTAATCCACCCATTTCTGATTTTCTCAATTCAATAGTACCTCCGTGAGATCTAATTATATCTGATGAAATAGATAGGCCCAAACCTACGCTTGATTTAGTTTTACTTCTGCCTTTATCAATTTTGTAAAATGGTTTAAAAACATTTTCATATTCTGAAGCGGGGATGCCAGGTCCGTTATCTTCAATAATAATCACTATATTTTTTTTAATTTTTTCCAGTTTTACTTTAACTTTTGTCGCGTATTTAAGAGAATTATCTATTAAATTATTCAAACATCTTTGAATAAGATTTATTCTTCCGCTAAATATTGTTTTTTCTGGTAGATCTAATGAAATATTTGCATTTTCATATTTTTTTACAGCAGATTTGATTAACTCGGATATATTAAATGTTTCAGTTTTATCTGAAAAAGTTGATTTAGAAAATTGAAGATACTCATTCAGCATTTTTTCCATTTCATCTACATCTCCAGATAGTTTTCTAGAAATTTCCATATCTTTAATTAGCGCCAATTGAAGTTTAATTCTTGTTAGAGGTGTTCTTAAGTCATGACTGATTCCTGATAACATTTCTGATCTTTGATTTAAATGTCTTATAATTCTTTTTCTCATTCGATCAAATTCATATCCTGCTTTTCTTATTTCTAAAGCTCCAGAAGGTCTAAATTCCTCTATATCTTCTCCTCTGCCAAATTTTTCTGATGCTTCAGCTAATTTAATAATTGGTCTTGTTTGATTTTTTAAAAAAATCATAGCTACTAATATTAATAAAAAAGCAGGCAATGTTATCCATAAAGAAAATATTCTAATAGAAGAAGCTTGAATCCTTTCCTTAGGAAAAAAAATTTGCAAAACTCCATCTCTAAACTTTATCCTTAAATCAACAACTTCTTCATGTGCAATTGTATTAAACCAATAAGCATTAAATTTTGGTTTTAACTCCCTTCTTAATGTTCTGTCCATTGGGCTAAACCATCTTTCAACTTTTATATCGGGAAGTTTTTCATTTTCTAAAAATCTAACGGAAAAATTAAAGTTTTGATTATATAAATCAGTAACTATTTGTTTATTATACTGACTTTCATTATTGTAAATATCAATTATAGTAACTATTTCACTTACCAATGACCTGGTCATGCCTTTGTTTGTTTTTATCCAAAGACTGTCAAAAAAAACAATTAAAATAGTAATTTGCAAAATAATTATAGGCGTGGCTACAATTAATAGTCCTCTATAAAATAATTGTTTTGGTAATAATTTTTTTATAAATTTATTCAATCCATAAAACATAACCTGCACCTCTTATTGTTTGTAAATATTTTGGATTTTTGGGATCGGATTCAATTTTTTTTCTTAATCTAGTTATTATTACATCAATAGATCTTTCTTTGTCTAAGTTTAAAATTCTTCCAATTTCATCTCTTGAAAAAGTCTTTCCAGATGAGTTAATCATTTCTTCAAGAATTATTTTTTCTGCGTTATTTATTTTATATTCTTTGCTATTTTTAATAATTAAATGTTTGTTTAAATCAATCTTTATACTTCCAAATTCAATTACTCTTTTTAAATCTCTTCTTTTAGTTTTATTAAGAATATTTTTTATTCTTAAAACTAATTCTTTTGGTTCAAAAGGTTTAGGCAAATAATCATCAGCACCCACTTCCAATCCCTCAACTCTCTCTGATACTTCGTCTTTTGCAGTCAAAAGAATTATAGGAGTATTTATCGAATTTTTATTTTCCTGAGTAAATTCTAGTCCACTTTTTCCAGGCATCATAATATCTAATACAATTAAATCAAATTTTACCACTTCTATTTTTTTGTTAGCATCTTCCGCACTATTAGCGGTGGTCACTAAAAAATTATTTTCATTTAAATATTGTTTGACTAAATCTCTTATTCCATCGTCATCATCAACTACTAAAATATGTGCAACAAATTTATTCATTAATTATTTTTTTTAATACATTATTGAAATATAAAACTTCTTTTGAATTAGAGTTTAAAAGAGCTTTATAAATTCTCTTTTTTTGTATAGAAAATATTTCATCAAAAAGTTTTAAACCTTTATCACTTAAATATACATGCTTTAATCTTGTATCTTTTTCATCTTTTTCAAATTTAATAGCTTCTAATTTAATTAAATCTTTCAAAACCCTATTTAAACTTTGTTTGGTTACTTTAAGTTTTTTCAAGAGTTTAGAAATAGTAATTCCCTCATATATAGAGAGCAAATGGATAACTTTGTGATGAGCTATTCCAATGGAATATTTATCAAGGATTTTTTTTGCATCGAAAAAGGTTTCACGATAACTCATGAATATCTTTTCTATAAACTCTTTTAACTGATCATCTTTTAAATATAGAAGTTCTTTCATTAATGGTAAGTTATATTGACATATTCTATATACAAAGATATTTTTTTAAAAAAATAAATCTAAATGATACCTTACGATAAAAGATCTGGAAAAATATGGCACAACAATGAACTTGTTGATTGGCAAGAAGTAAAACTTCATGTTTTGAGCCATGGTCTTCATTATGGTAGTTTTGTATTCGAAGGATTAAGAGTTTACGATGGAAAAATTTTTAAATTAGAAGAACATACTGATAGATTTTTCCATTCAGCAAAGAGAATGGATATAAAAATTCCATATTCAAAGGATGAAATAAATCAAGCAACAAAAAAAATTGTTTCAGTACAAAATGTTCAAAATGGATACATCAGACCTTTTGCTTGGAGAGGGAGTGAGATGATGGCAGTTTCTGCTCAAAATACAAAAATACATGTGGCAATTGCAACTTGGGAGTGGGGCACTTATTTTGATCCAAAGTTAAAATTAGAAGGAATAAAATTAAATATATCTAAATGGAGAAGACCAGCCCCAAATACTATTCCGTGGGACACTAAAGCTTCAGGTCTTTATATGATCTGTACTTTATCTAAACACGAAGCTGAAAAACAAGGGTACTCAGATTCTTTAATGTTAGACCACGAGGAAAATATTGCAGAAGCTACTGGTGCAAATATTTTTTTTAAAGATAAAAATGGTGATTTACATACACCAATTCCAGATTCTTTTTTAGATGGCATAACTAGAAGAACAGTGATTGAAATTGCAAAATCCAAAAATATTAATGTAAATGAAAGAAAGATTAGTCTCGATGAACTTTCCAATTTTGTTGGATGTTTTTTAACAGGAACCGCAGCAGAAGTAACTCCAGTTTCTAAAATTTCTAATCATGAATATAAAGTTTGTAATGTTATTTTAGATTTATCAGAGAGCTACGATAAATTAGTTCGCAAAAAAAAAGCAGCTTAATTTTTTTGATCCTCAGAAATAGCATGATCAATGCCTTTTCTTAAATATTCATACCCAGTATAAAGAGTTAAAAAAGCTGAAAGCCAAAGCAATATTATTCCAATTGTTTGAGCGTTGTAATCTTGAAAATTAATAATTTTATTTCCAGTTTCTCCAGTAAGCAATATTGCTATAGCGAACATTTGCAAGAATGTTTTCATTTTTGCTAAATTTGAAACTGGAAGTTTAATTTGTCCTTTTGCCAAAAATTCTCTTAAACCAGAAACTAATATTTCTCTTGTTAAGATAATTATTGCCGCGATTACCTCATAGTTTTGAATAGTTTCATTCATCACTAACAATATTAGTGCCGTTGCAACAATTATTTTATCCGCAATTGGGTCTAGCAATTCACCCAATTCAGATTCTTCTTTGTATATTCTAGCTAATAAACCATCCAGAAAATCTGTAAATGAGGCAATTAAAAATAAAGCAAATGGAATAATGTCCCCATAAAATCCTGGTAAATAAAAAGTAGTTACAAATACTGGAACAATTATTATCCGACCTATTGTTAAATAATTTGGTATTTTAAATTTCATTCGTGAAAGAAATTATATATTTTTTTTGCTACTTTTTCCTCAACTCCTTCAACAGATTTTATTTCATCTAGACTAGCAGATTCGACAGCTCTAGCCGAACCAAAATGATTTAATAATGATCTTTTTCGGATAGCACCTATCCCAGTAATTTGGTCAAGCAAAGATCTGCTAATTTCCTTACTTCTTTTTGATCTATGAGCACTTATTGCAAATCTATGTGCTTCGTCTCTCAATCTCTGTAAAAAAAATAAAGTTGGATCATTTTTATCAAATTTATATGCCTTTCCGTTATGGAAAAAGGTTTCATTACCGCTGTTTCTAAATTTGCCTTTTGCAATTGCAATTATTGGAAGGTCATATTGGCCAAATTCATTGATAATTTCTTTTGCAGCAGAGTGCTGTCCTTTTCCTCCATCTATTAAAACTAAGTCCGGTAAAGACAAAAAATTATCTTTTTCTTGCATAGCCCTTTTAAATCTTCTAGTTAAAACTTCTTTTATCATTCCATAGTCATCTTGTTTGTTACTTTCGATCTTAATATTAAATTTTCTATATCTTTTTTTAATAAATCCTTCATCACCGTACGCAATTAAAGCCCCAACACTATTTGTTCCTTGTATATGACTATTGTCATAAATTTCTATGAGATTAATACTATTTTTAAGATTGAATTTCTTAGACAGTTCATCAAAGAGATTTTTATTATTTTTACTTTCATATAATTTTCTATTTAAAGACTCTTTTGCATTTTTTTCAGCTAACCTCATAACTTTTGCTTTGGAACCTTTTTTAGCAATAGAGATTGAAATTAAATTTTTTTCTTTCAAAGATAATGCTTTTTCAATTAAATTTTTGTCTTTAATTTCAGTATTTAATATTAATGATTTAGGCACATTTTTGTTTTCATAAAATTGCACTAAAAAAGATGACACTATTTCAGATAAATTTTGATCTGGATCATGTTTTGGAAAGAATGATTGATTTCCCCAGTTTTGCTTTGACCTATAAAAGAATACTTGTATGCAAGTTTTTCCTGACTCTTTGTAAGCAGCTATAACATCTGCATCTATTAGATTAGAGTCATTAATTCTTTGAGAGGATTGAATTATATTAAGTGCTTTTATTCTGTCCCTTAAAACTTTAGCTTTTTCAAAATCTAATTTCTCGCTAGCTCTTTCCATTTGTTTTGATAAATTTTTCTGTATTTCTCTTGATTTTCCAGAAATAAATTTAATTGCATCTTCAACTGAATTTTTATAATCCTGCTCTTCTACGATTCCTACGCAGGGTGCTGAACATCTTTTTATTTGATATAAAATACATGGTCTTTTTCTATTTTTAAAAATTGTGTCATCACATACTCTAAGTAAAAATATTTTTTGAATCATTTTTATTGTCCAATTTGCTGATCCTGCAGACGCAAATGGACCAAAGAAAAAACCTTCTTTAATTTTTTTTCCTCTATGTTTTGTTATTTGTGGCCACTTATCTTTATTGCCTATAAATATAAATGGGAAAGATTTATCATCTCTTAGCAAAATATTAAATTTTGGTTTATTTTTTTTAATTAAATTTGCTTCAAGAAGAAGGGCTTCACTTTCATTTGAAGTTGTTGTTATCTCTATTTTTTTTGTTTGAGAAAGCATTCTTTCAGTTCTGATTACATGATTTTTTTCTGATACATAACTTTTAAGTCGATTTGGAAGATTTTTTGCTTTACCAACATAAAGAACTTCTTTTTTTTCATTCAACATTTGGTAAACCCCAGGGCTTTTGGGAATTAAAGGCAGCTCTTCAGATATTATTTTTTTTCCTATATCGGAACTTTTCATGATCTTTTTTTTGAAATTTTAATTCCTACTGACGAACATTCTTTTAAAATTTCCAGCTTTTCTATTTGAATATCTATTTTATCAATTCTTGCATCTTTAAATAGTTCATTAAAAACATCTTCTGCTAAAGTTTCTAAGAAATTATAGTGTTTTTTATTAACAAGTTTGGTAATTAATTTTACAATTTTACCATAATTTACGATTGATTTAATATCTTTGTCACTGCTTGGTTTTTTGCTTGAATATTCAACATCAACATTAAATTTAACTTTTTGTTTACTGTCTTTTTCAAACTCATAATAACCAAGTTTCAAATCTAAATTTAAATCTTTTATTAAAACTTTTTTCTTATAACTAAATTTAGGCTTTTTTTGATTTACTAATTTTATAATGTTACTTTTCTTCATTCTTTACTTTTCATTATATCTGGCGTTTGCCAATTTAAGCTTTGACCACTATCTAAAGCTATAACTTGGCCAGTAATAGATTTGTTTTTAATAATAAAGTCAACTGCGTTACATATTTCTTCAACATCAACTTGTTTTTTTAAAGGTGTTGCTAAATACTGTTTTCTAAAATGTTTTTCACTCTGTCTTTTATTTTTTAAAGTTGGTCCTGGGGCAATTCCATTTACTCTTATCTTTGGAGCTAGACTCATTGCGCTAGTTTTGGTTAAAGTGTAAAGCCCTGTTTTGCTTATTGTATAAGAAAAAAAATAAGGTGTTAATTTAAATACTCTTTGGTCAATAATATTGATAATATTGTTGTTTTTACCTCTAATATTTTTTGCAAATACTTTGGATAATAATGCTGGTGCTCTTAAATTTGTTCTTAAATGTTTTCCCCAACTATTAGTAGAAAAATTTTCTATTTTATCATTTTCAAACAGTGAGGCATTATTAACCAAACAATCAAAATATTTTAATTTAGATTTGGAAAATTTTACTATCTTATTTAAATCTTTCTCTTTACTAAGATCACCTTTAACCAAATAAACTTTCGTTTGATTTTTTGATAATTCTTTCTTCAATTTTCCAGCATTAACTTTAGATTTATTATAGTGAATAACTATCTCAATACCTGGACCTGATAATTTTTTTGCTATCGCTGCACCAATTCTATTTGCACCACCAGTTATAATTATTTTTTTTGCTTCCATTTTTTCTTATCTTTTCTAACTTTTGTTCCCGGCATACCCATAGTGGATCTTCCTTTTGGATACAATTTATTTTTTAAATCATATTGTTTTACTTTTGGATTTAAGGTTATTTCTAGTTCTGTACTTTCTAATTTTCTGATTTCATCTCTTATTTTTGCCGCTTCTTCAAATTCTAAATTACTAGCAGCTTCTTTCATTTTTTTATTTAAAGCTTTTAGGTGTTTTTTTAAATTTCCACCAATATTAGATTCTGCATTTATTTTAATGTAATCTTTTTCATAAACCGATTCTAATATATCGCTGATATCTTTTTTAATTGTCTTAGCATTAATATTATTTTTTTTATTATATTCAATTTGAATATTTCTCCTTCTGTTAGTTTCTTTAACTGCTTTATTTATACTGTCTGTTTTCTTGTCAGCATAAAGAATCACTTTTCCTTCCAAATTTCTCGCCGCTCTTCCAATAGTTTGTACTAAAGATCTTTCAGATCTTAAAAAACCTTCTTTGTCAGCATCTAAAATTCCAACCAAAGCACATTCAGGAATATCTAATCCTTCTCTTAAAAGATTGATTCCTACTAACACATCAAAAACACCCATCCTTAAATCTCTCATAATCTCAATTCTTTCAAGGGTTTCTATATCTGAATGCAGGTATCTTACTTTAATGCCATTCTCATGAAGATATTCCGTCAAATCTTCAGCCATTCTTTTTGTTAAGGTTGTTACTAATACTCTATAATTTTTTTCAACTACTTTCTTACACTCGTGCATTAAATCATCGACTTGATTTTTAGCTGGCCTTATTTCAACTTTTGGGTCAATTAATCCAGTTGGCCTAATAACTTGGTCTATAAATTTTCCTTTAACTTGTTCTAATTCCCATGGTCCGGGAGTTGCTGAAACAAAAATAGTTTGAGTTCTCATAGCATCCCATTCTTCGAATTTTAGTGGTCTATTATCTATGCAGGAGGGGAGTCTAAAACCATATTCGGCTAAAATACTTTTTCTTGACCTATCACCTTTAAACATCCCGTTCAGCTGAGGTACCGTTACATGGCTTTCATCTACAAAAACTAATGTATTATCTGGAAAATATTCAAATAAGGTTGGTGGTGGTTGACCAGGTTTTCTTCCTGATAAAAATCTTGAATAATTCTCAATTCCTGCGCAAGATCCAGTTGTTTTAATCATCTCTAAATCGAATTTTGTTCTTTCCTCCAATCTTTGCGCTTCGAGTAATTTATTTTCTTCTTTAAATTTTTTTAAAGTTATTTCTAATTCTTTTTGTATTTTTAATATAGCTTGTTCAATGGTTGGTTTTGGAGTTATGTAATGACTATTGGCGTAAATTTTAATTACTTCTAAATTTTTTATAGTGTCTCCTGTTAAAGGATCAAATTCTTCTATATTTTCTAATTTTTCTCCAAATAAACTTAGTCTCCATGCCCTATCTTCAAGGTGAGAAGGAAATATTTCTAAATATTCACCTCGAGCCCTAAAAGTTCCTCTATAAAAATTTTGATCATTTCTTTTATATTGAAGACTAACTAAAATTTTAATTATTTCTTCTCTGTTATATTCATAATTTTTTTTCAGACTTAATGTCATATTACCGTAAGCCTCTACTGACCCTAGTCCGTATATGCAAGACACACTTGAAACTATTACAACATCATCTCTTTCTAAAAGAGATCTAGTTGCAGAATGTCTCATTCTGTCTATTTGTTCATTTATTGATGCTTCTTTTTCAATATAAGTATCAGTTCTTGGAACATAAGCTTCAGGAGTATAATAGTCATAGTAAGATACAAAATACTCAATGGCATTATTGGGAAAGAAAGATTTCATTTCACAATAAAGCTGAGCAGCTAAAGTTTTGTTAGGAGCTAAAATTAAAGCAGGTCTATTTGTTTGTTCAATTAAATTTGCCATTGTAAATGTTTTTCCTGAACCTGTCACACCTAGAAGAACTTGGTTAAATTCACCTTTATTTGCACTTTCAACCAGTTTTTTTATTGCACGAGGTTGATCTCCAGCAGGTTTAAAATTACTGACTAATTCAAATTTTTTTCCACCTTCTAATCTTCCACTAATTTGTGGATTTTTGCTTTGAATATCTGTAATTAAATCTTGATAAGTATTTTGCATATATTAAAGAAGGTATTAGAATAAAAACAATTTTCAATGAGCATTATTTCCGATAGTTTAAAAAGAATTAAGCCTTCTCCAACTATTGCTGTTGCTACCAAAGCTAGAGAGTTAAAGGCAGCTGGAAAAGATGTTATAGGATTAGGTGCGGGTGAGCCTGATTTTGATACTCCAGACAATATTAAAGAAGTAGCAATTAAAGCAATAAAAGAAGGGGATACGAAATATACAGCAGTAGATGGTACTCCAGCTTTAAAAAAAGCAATTGTAGAAAAATTTAAAAGAGAAAATAATTTAGATTATTCAATAGACCAAATTACAGTTGGAGCAGGGGGAAAACATGTAATTTATAACACTATGATGGCAACATTGAATAAAGGAGATGAAGTTATTATTCCAGCCCCTTACTGGGTTTCGTATCCTGATATAGTTCTATTAGCTGGAGCAAAGCCTGTGATAGTAGAATGTTCAGAAGATCAAGGATTTAAATTAAATCCAAAAGATCTCGAAAATAACATCACAAATAAAACAAAATGGTTAATATTAAATTCTCCATCAAACCCAACGGGAGCCTCTTATTCTGAAAATGAAATAAAAAAATTAGCAGAAGTTTTAAAAAAGAATTCACACATACATATTTTGAGCGATGATATTTATGAGCATATTTCTTACGAAGGGTTCAAATTTTTTACCATAGCTCAAATACCAGAATTAAAAGAAAGAGTTTTAACAATGAATGGGGTAAGTAAATCGTATGCAATGACAGGATGGAGGATTGGATACGCGGCAGGCTCAAAAGAAATAATAAAAGCTATTAGAAAGATACAATCACAATCTACTTCAAATCCTTCTTCTGTAAGTCAAGCAGCAGCTGTAGAGGCTTTAAATGGAACGCAAAATTTTATATCTGAACGATCAAAAGCATTTCAAGAAAGAAGAAATTTTGTAGTAAGTGAATTGAATAAAATTGATGGAATAAATTGTTTAAAACCCGAGGGAGCATTTTATGTTTTTCCAAGTTGCAAAGATTTATTAGGAAAAAAAGATAACAAAGGAAATGTTCTTAAAACAGATACTGATTTTGTTCAATCAATGCTCGAGAATGTTGGTGTAGCTGTAGTTCAAGGATCTGCGTTTGGGTTAGAAGGATTTTTCAGAATATCTTATGCAACCTCTATGGAAAATCTAAAAAAAGCTTTAATTAAAATTTCTAATTTTTGTAAAAGTATTAAATAATTTAGTGTGATAAAAACTTTTCAGCTTCTAAAGCTGCCATACAGCCCATACCGGCAGCAGTTACTGCTTGCCTGAATATTTTATCTTTCACATCTCCTGCAGCAAAAACGCCAGGAATGTTAGTAATTGTAGAATCTGGTTTTGTAATTACATATCCTTCTTTGTCCATATCTAATTGACCCTTGACTAAAGATGTTGCTGGGTCATGTCCAATAGCTATAAATAATCCATCAATTTTAATTTCAGAAACTTTATTTGTTTTAACGTTTTTAATTTTTAAACCTTTTACATTTTTTGGTTCTTTATTGCCCAATACATCTTCAACAACAGTATTCCAAATAATCTCAATTTTTTTATTATCCATTAGTTTTTTTTGTAAAAGCTTTTCAGCTCTTAATTGATCTCTTCTGTGAATTAATTTAACTTTTGTTGCAAATTTGGTTAAAAACATAGCTTCTTCAACAGCAGCATTTCCGCCCCCTACAACTGCTACTTCTTTATCTTTAAAAAAGAAGCCATCACATGTTGCGCAAGCCGAAACACCAAATCCTCTAAATTCTTGTTCTGATTTTAAATTCAACCATCTTGCCTGTGCTCCAGTTGATATAATTATTGTATCTGCAGTATATTTTTGTCCGCTGTCTCCAACAGCTTCAAAAGGAGAAGATTTTAAATTTAAAGATGAAACATGATCTTCAATTAGTTCAGTTCCTACTATTTTTGCTTGATCTCTCATTTGTTCCATTAACCATGGTCCCTGAATTACATCGGCAAATCCTGGATAATTTTCTACATCAGTTGTAGTTGACATTTGTCCTCCAGGTTCAATTCCATAAACTAGAATTGGTTTAAGCATTGCACGAGCCGCGTACACAGCAGCAGTATATCCTGCTGGACCGGAACCAATTATTAACACTTTTGTGTGTTTAGTTGGATTTTGACTCATATCAAAGCTATATAGTAATTTATGACTAAATTAAAAGGGTTAATATTAACCGAAGGAATGCATGGCATGATTAGTCAAGCAGAGGGATTGGCTAAAGCATTGGATTTAAATTTTTTTCATAAAAAAATTGAGTTAAATAACCTTTGGAAGTTGATGCCATCAAAATTTACTCCAGTGAAAAGATTTATATTTAAAAATTCTATAAAAGAAAATTTTGATGTGATTATTTCATGTGGAAGAAAAAGTGTAATACCGTCAATTTTTTTTAAGCAGAATTCTCAAAAAAAAATATTTAATATTCACATTCAAGATCCTAAAGTTTCGTTAAAAAACTTTGATTTTGTAGTAGTTCCGGAGCACGATGATCTTGAAGGAGAAAATGTAATTTCAACAAAAGGAGCGTTACATTATTTAAATATGAAGGAAATTGATGAAAATAGAGGTTATTTGGAAGATAAAATTAATAAAAACAAAGATATTATCACTTTAATTTTAGGCGGTCCCACGAAATACTACAAATATACAAAGGAAAATATTCAAAAAATTTATTCAAAACTAAATAACAATATAAATAAAAAAAACTTGCAGCTTGTAGTTATACCTTCAATGAGGACGCCATCTGAAACTATAAAATTGGCTAAAGAATATTTCGGATCAGATCATTTAATAATAGATAATGTTGATAAGAAAGCATATTTATCAGTCTTATCTTTAGCCAAGTTTATTGTAGTAATGTGTGACTCAAGTTCTATGATTTCCGAAGCTGCTTTAACCGGCAAACCAATCTACGTAGCACAAATTCCTAGTTCAAAAAATGATTATAGATTTAAAAAATTTAGAGATTTATTTAAAGAGCTTAATATTATTAAAGAATTAAATGATAATTTAGAAACTTGGAACTATGAAAGATTAGATGAAACTAATAGAGTGGCTCAAGAAATAAAAAAAAAATTATTTTAAATGTCCTTTTTAAATTCTTTACTAAATAATTCAAAAAAATTTGATGAACCATTTACTCATTGGGAGTTAAATCAACCACTTAGCGAAGGTGCTATGCAAGAAATAATTAATGCAGATATTGGAAATCCTAATGATCACAAACTTCAATATGATGGCACTAGAGCAATTGATGGCGGTGAAGGAAAATTTAGAGAAGGCATTTCATCAGGGGGAAAAGCATTAAAGTTCAGGTGTTTTGTTGATAAAAATAATTCAAAAAAATTTCCCAATTTAACAAATTTTATAAATGAACTTCAGGGTAAAAATACATATGAAAAAATTTCTGAATTAATAAAAAAAGATTTGTCCAAGTCTTATGTAAGAGTAGAGGTTATTTGCGATAGACAAGGTTTTTGGCTAAAACCTCATTGTGATATTAAAGAAAAATTAATGTCATGCTTGTTATTTGTTAATAAATTTAATGAAGATGTAAGTTTAGGAACAGATTTTTATGATAAAAATTTGAACAAAGTTAAAACTCTTCCTTACAAAGATAATTACGGATATTTTTTTTCTAGTGGATTTAATTCTTGGCATGGAATGGAAAAAAAAGAAATTAAAAAAGAAAGAAGATGTTTACAGGTAAATTATGTAACTTTTAAAACTGATTGGCCAGTTGATTAATGAAAAATATTTTGGATTGCTTTAACATTCATTTTTTTTGATTTAAGAGATTTAATACCTTCTAAACAAGCATAAGCAGTTGACATATTTGTACAATAGGGAACTTTATTAATTAAAGTTGCTCTTCTTAAGGAAGTTGAATCTTGAATACGATAAGCACGCTTTCCACCTCCTGTATTGATTACTAAGGCAATTTTTTTTGCATTTAGCACATCAACAATATGAGGAGAGCCTCCACTTACTTTATTTACTTTTTTACATTTTATGCCATTTTTTTTTATTGCATTTGCAGTACCTTCGGTCCCACACAATGTAAAATTTAATTCAACCAATTTTTTTGCCAAATCTATACCTTCATTTTTATGTTTATCTTTTAAAGAAATAAATGCTAATCCTCTTGTTGGCAATGAATTTCCAGCAGAAATTTGACTTTTAGCATATGCAAGACCAAAGTCTTTGTCTAAGCCCATCACCTCTCCCGTAGATTTCATTTCAGGTCCTAGCAAAACATCAACGTTTGGAAATTTATTGAATGGAAAAACAGCTTCTTTCACAGCAAACATGTTCTTGTTTTTATTTGTTAAATCAAATTCTGATAATTTTTCATCTGTCATTATTCTTGAAGCAATTTTAGCTAAAGGAATTCCTTTAGCCTTTGAAACAAAGGGAACAGTTCTGCTAGCTCTTGGATTAACTTCAATTATATAAATTTCATCATTTTTGATTGCAAACTGTACATTCATAAAGCCTTTTACTTTTAGCGCTAATGCTAATTTTTTTGTTTGATTTTTAATTTCGATTATTAATTTTTCCTTAATAGCTACTGGGGGCAGACAACATGCCGAGTCACCCGAGTGAATACCAGCTTCTTCAATATGTTGCATTATCCCGGCAACAAATACTTCATTGCCATCTGAAATAGCGTCAACATCAACCTCCATTGCATTATTTATAAATTTATCGATTAATATTGGGTTGTTTTCTGCAGCTTTAAAAGCTTCTTCCACAAAATTTTTTAGTTGATTTTTTTCATGAACTATTTCCATTGCTCTACCACCTAAAACATATGATGGTCGAATAATCAAAGGTAGACCAATTCTTTCAAAAATTTTGATTGCTTGATTATAAGATTTTGCAATTCCACTTTCTGCTTGTTTTAATTTTAATTTAATTAGAAGTTTTCTAAATCTGTCTCTATCTTCAGAAAGATCAATTGAAGAATATTGAGTTCCTATAATAGGTAATGAATTTTCATGAAGAAATTTTGCTAATTTGATAGGAGTTTGTCCGCCAAATTGAGCAATTATACCTACTAAATTACCTTTGGATTTTTCTTTTAAAATTATGTTATGAACATACTCTTCAATTAAAGGTTCAAAATATAATCTATCGCTTGTGTCATAATCAGTGGAGACAGTCTCAGGATTGCAGTTAATCATTATTGTTTCATATCCTGTTTCTTTTAATGCAAAACTTGCTTGGCAGCAGCAGTAATCAAACTCTATGCCCTGACCAATTCTGTTAGGTCCACCTCCCAAAATAATTACTTTCTTTTTGGATGATGGATCTGCTTCACATTCTGTATTTAACATAAAGTTTCTTTGATATGTTGAATACATGTAAGGTGTAAAAGATTTAAATTCAGCGGCACATGTATCCACTTTTTTGAAAACTGGAAAAATATTTAAAGCCAATCTTTTTTTTCTAACAATTTTTTCTTTTAGGCCAGATAATTGAGATAATTTTTTATCCGAAAATCCTATAGATTTAATTTTATTAAATTCATTAAAGTTTTTAGGTAAACCTTTTTTGGAGATTTGTTTTTCCACATCTACAATTTCTTTAATTTGCTCCAAAAACCAAGGATCTATCTTTGACAATTTATATATTTTAGTTAACTTAATTTTTTTACGTATTGCTTCAGCAATTAACAATATTTTATTTGGAATATTTATTTTTAATTTTTTTTCAATTTCCTTCCTATTTAAATCAAAAATTCTATCTAAACCTGAAAAACCAACTTCTAGAGATACTAATGCTTTTTGAAGAGATTCTTTAAAGTTTCTACCAATTGCCATAGCTTCTCCAACAGATTTCATCGAAGTTCCTAATATTGCTGGAGAATTAGAAAATTTTTCAAAAGTAAATCTTGGAACTTTAGTAACCACATAATCTATTGTAGGTTCAAAAGATGCTGGAGTTACTTTTGTTATTTCGTTTTTTAGTTCATCAAGAGTGTAACCAATAGCTAGTTTTGCTGCCACTTTTGCTATTGGAAAACCAGTTGCCTTGGAAGCAAGTGCCGATGATCTAGAAACCCTAGGATTCATTTCTATGATAACCATTCTTCCATTTTTTGGATTGATAGCGAATTGAACATTGGACCCGCCAGTTTCTACTCCAATTTTTCTAAGGCATGCAATCGAAGCATTTCTCATAACTTGATACTCTTTATCTGTTAGTGTTAAGGCAGGCGCTATAGTGATAGAATCTCCAGTATGAATTCCCATAGGATCTATATTTTCTATAGAGCATATAATAATGCAGTTATCTTTTTTGTCTCTTACAACTTCCATTTCAAATTCTTTCCAACCTTCTAAACATTCTTCTACGAGTACTTGACTCTCAGGTGACGCATCAAGACCTTCCTTAACAATTTTGAAAAATTCTTTTTTGTTTTTTGCAATACCTCCTCCAAGACCTCCAAGCGTAAAAGAAGGCCTAATTATTGCAGGCAATCCTATTTTTTTTAAACATTTTTGAGTTTGCTTAATATTTTTGATTATTTCTGATTTTGGAAGATCTAATCCAATATCGGTCATATTTTTCCTGAATTTTTTTCTATCTTCTGCGTTAGAAATTGCTCTAGAGTTTGCTCCAATTAGTTCAATTTTATATTTTTTAAGCAATCCAATTTTTTCGGCTTTAATTGCTAAATTCAGAGCAGTTTGACCACCCATAGTAGGCAAAATTGCATCAGGTTTTTCTTTTATTAATATTTTTTCTAAAACTTCTACTGTTATGGGTTCAATGTATGTTTTATCAGCAATACCCGGATCGGTCATAATAGTTGCGGGGTTAGAATTTATTAAAACTACTTTATAACCTTCATCTTTAAGAGCTTTACATGCTTGAGTTCCTGAGTAATCAAATTCGCATGCCTGACCTATAATTATTGGGCCTGCTCCTACTACTAAAATTTTCTTAATATCTTTTCTTTTTGACATATTTTTTTACTTCATTGATAAATTGTTTGAATAAATACACACTGTCTTGCGGACCAGGATTTGACTCCGGATGATACTGAACTGAAAATACTGGTTTATTTTTTAACTTTATTCCTTCAATACAATTATCAAATAAAGATTTATGAGTTATCTCAACATTTTTAGGTAGACTTTCTTTTAGTATTTCAAATCCATGATTCTGACTTGTAATTTCAACTTTTTGATTTAACAAATTTTTTACAGGATGATTAGCTCCTCTATGACCCAATTTCATCTTTTTTGTTTTAGCATTCAATGCCAAGGCTAATATTTGATGACCAAGGCATATACCAAATATTGGAATATTTTCTTTGATTAAGTTTTTAATAATTTCTATAGCATACTTTCCTGTTGCAGCAGGATCTCCTGGACCGTTTGATAAAAAAATACCATCCGGCCTCATATTTAAAATTTCATGCGCGCTTAATGTGCATGGAACTACAGTAACTTTACAATTAAAATCAGAAAAATATCTTAAAATATTTTTTTTGATTCCATAATCTATTGCTATTATTTTAAAAATTTTTTTATTGTTTTTTTCAAAACCTTTCTCTTTTTTCCAAGTCTTATATCCTTGCCAAACATATTTTTTTTTTGTGGTAACTGTTTTAGCTAAGTCAAGTTTGTTTAATCCAGGCCATTTTATAGATAAATTTAATAGCTTTTTAAGGTTAAATTTGCCGCTCTTATTGTTTGAAATTGTTCCTTTTGGAGCACCTTTATCTCTTATAAAATTTGTTAAATTTCTAGTATCTAGGCCAGCAATACCTACAATCTTATTTTTTTTTAACCAAATATCTAGATTTTTTAAAGATCTATAGTTTGAAGGATTAGTGATTTCTGAGTTAAATATAACTCCCTTTGTCCAAATATTATTTGATTCATGATCCTCCTTATTTGTTCCAACATTACCAATGTGTGGAAAAGTAAAATTAATTATTTGTCCAGCATATGATGGATCTGAAATTATTTCCTGATAGCCTGTTAAAGAAGTGTTAAAGCAGACTTCTCCTGTGGCCGTACCTTGGTATCCAATACCAATACCTCTAAACACTGTTTTATTTTCAAGAACTAAAATGCCTGGGGAAAAATGGAATAATTTATTTGAGTTACCTTTTGGTTTATTGATCAATTACAACTCATAAGTTAAAGGTTAATACAATAAAACTTAAATTTTCGCAACAGATCTAATGCAAATTTTTAAAAATAAAATTTTTTCTTTTAACAAAATTGTCTATACAGTAGATTAAGAAAAATAATGTCCCTCAAAGATAAGATCAATAATGATTATATGAAAGTATTAAAAGCTAAAGATAAAGCCAAAATATCAACTTTTAGGTTAATTTTATCCTCTATTAAGGATTTAGAGATATTAAATAGATCGGGACCCAACAAAAAAGTTACTGATAACGAAGATATAAAAAAGCTCCTTAAAAAAATGATTAAACAAAGATCCGAATCAATCGAAATTTATAAAAAAAATAATAGACAAGATTTGTTAGAAATTGAAGAAGGAGAAGTGCAAGTGCTAACATCTTATTTACCCAGACAATTGAGTGAGGAAGAAACAAATAAGGTATGCAATGAAATTATTCAAAAAATAGGAGCTGATTCAATAAAAGATATGGGACAGGCAATGGGGGAGCTTAAAAAAAATTACTCAGATATTATAGATTTTTCAAAAGCAGGATCTATTTTAAAAGCACTATTAAAAAAATAATGAAATATCCTAAAGAATATTTAGAAGAAATTAAAGCAAGATTAAAAGTTTCTACAGTTATATCCAAAACAGTAAATCTCAAAAAAAGAGGAAAAGAGTTTGTTGGATTGTCTCCATTCAAAAATGAAAAAACACCTTCATTTACAGTAAATGATGAAAAAGGTTTTTATCATTGTTTCAGCACATCTGAACATGGCAATATTTTTGATTTTATAATGAAAACTCAAAATTTAAAATTTGGGGAAGCAGTTAAAACTTTAGCAAATTTAGCAGGAATGAGACCTTATGCTTTTTCAAAAAAGGATGAAGAAAGAGAAAAAAATTGGCAACAATATGTTTCTATTTATTTAAAATATATAGAATTTTATCATGATGCGCTTTTAAAAAATAGCAATTCAGAATTAGCAAAAAATTACTTAAAAAATAGAAGCGTTACTCCTGAAGAAGTTAAAAAATTTAATATTGGATTTGTAGAAAAAAATCCAAATTTCTATGAAAAGATAAAGGATAAATTTGATGAAAAAATTTTAAAAGAATGTGGCTTATTTTATTTTGATGAAAAAAAGAAACAATATATTGAAAGATTTAGAGGTAGAATAATATTTCCTATTAATTCAATTTCAGACCAACCCATTGCAATTGGAGGGCGCACAATTCAAAATGATAATTACCTAGCTAAATATATAAATTCTCCAGAAACGCAATTTTTTAAAAAAGGAAATAACTTATACAACATAAATAAAGCTAGAAAATTTTCAAACTCGACAGATCAGGTATTTTTGGTTGAAGGTTATATGGATGTAATTGGTTTAAGCAAAAATGGCGTTGAAAATGCTGTTGCTAATTTAGGTACAGCTTTAACGGAAAGACAAATACTAATGCTTGGACAATTTTTTAATGAAGTAATCATTTGTTTTGATGGAGATGAAAGTGGTTATAAAGCAGCAGTAAGAGCTGCAGAAAACAGTATTAAGGAATTGCAACCTGAAAAAAATATTTCTTTTCTATTTTTGCCTGAAGGAGAAGACCCTGATAGTTATGTAAATAAAAATGGCAAAGATACTTTTTTGTCATTCACAAAGCAAAATAAAATTTCAGTACATCAATTTATTTTTAGCCATAATTATAAACTATCTACTGGCTCTCCTTCATCTTTAGCAATTTTAGAAAAAAAACTAAGATCTGTAGCAAATTCTATTAAAGATGAATTTATAAAAAAATATATTTTAGAATTTTTTTTAGAAAAAATTTCTTCTTTTACCCCAAATATAAATATTAGAAAAAAATTTATCACTAAAAAGATTTCTTCTTTAAGATCAACTCAAAGGATATTTAATGAAACTAAATCATTGAATAAAATAGAACTAAAAGAATACTCTTTATTGTTCTTAATTATAAATAATCTACAATTTTTCAAAGAGCGTTTAGATAATTTGAAAGAATTACATCTATTTTCTCATGAAAATAAAGAGGCTATGTCAAAAATTATCAATCATTTAGAAGAGAACGATGACCCACATATTGTTGAAATTCCAATAGACAATAAAATTTTATATAAAGTAAATAAATATGCTTCAATAAAACATATCTTTAAAAATATTAATAATGACAAATTTAAACTTATGGAAATTTATGATGAAATAACAAAGGATCTATCATCACTCGGAATTGATTTAAAAATTGAAGAATTAGAATCACAATTTTCTCAAGATTTAAACGAAAATACTTTTAATCAGATAAAAGAATTAAAAAAATTACAAAATATCAATTAAACTTAGCAATTTATACATAGATTTTTTCAAAATTGGCATTATATAAGTCTTCCAAACTTTTAATTGTGGAACGAATAATTACAAAATCATTTGCTAGACTCATGGGCCGAGGGACTCATAGAGGATTTATTACATATGAAGAATTAAATAAATCTTTAGGAAAAAGAAATTTATCTCAAACAAATCTTGAACAAGCATTTGTTCATATTTTAGATGGAAAAATAACTCTAGTTGAAAAAAAATCTGATTTCAAAGTTTTAAGAAAAAAAGAATCATCTTCTAAAGAAGAAGGTAAATCTGTTGAGAAAAGTGATGACCCAATTAGAATGTACTTAAGAGAGATGGGAGGGGTTGAACTTCTATCTAGAGAAGGTGAAATAGCAATTGCCAAAAGAATAGAAGCGGGGAAAGATGTAATGTTAAACGCCCTATCACAAAGTTCAATTACAGCACAACAATTCTTTGAATGGAACACAAAACTTCATAATGACGAAATTCTTGTAAGAGAAATTATTGATATTGATACAAATTATATGGAGGATGAGGATACGGGACAAAGCGCTAAACAAAAAAAATCAGATTCAGGTTTAAGAGAAGAAACTTCAGAAGAAAATCCAGATTCATCAGATGATGAATTTAATCCTACGCTGGCAGCAATGGAGAGTGAAATTAAACCTAAAGTTTTACAAACTGTTCATATACTTACAAAAGAATATAATAAATTAATTAAATACCAAAAAGAAAAACTTGATTGCATCTTAAATTCCAAAACTTTTTCTTCTTCAAAAGAAAAAAATTATAAAAAAATTGTTGATGATATTCTTAAAAATATAAAATCGTTACAACTTTCCCCATCTGTTTTAGAAGAATTAGTTCAGAAACATTATATTGAAAATAAAAAAATCATTTCTTTAGAAGGTAATTTATTAAGATTAGCTATACAAAATAAAATAAGTAGAGAAGAGTTTGTCAAATTTTATGTGGGAAATGAAATAAATCCAAATTTAAAAAATTTTTTAGATACAAATAAAACTTGGAAGAAATTTTTCCAAAAAAATAAAGATGAATTTAAAAACATTAGAGAACGTTTGATTGAAATTAGTCATAAACTTGGAATTTCAGTTACTGACTTTAAAAAATTAGTAAGCAGGATTCAAAAGGGGGAAAAAGAATCAAGGATTGCTAAAAAAGAAATGGTGGAAGCAAACTTGAGATTAGTAATTTCCATTGCAAAAAAATATACAAACAGAGGACTACAATTTTTAGATTTAATTCAAGAAGGAAATATAGGATTAATGAAAGCAGTGGATAAATTTGAGTATAGGAGAGGCTATAAATTTTCCACATATGCCACTTGGTGGATTAGACAAGCAATAACTAGATCAATTGCAGATCAAGCAAGAACAATAAGAATCCCAGTGCATATGATTGAAACAATTAATAAGATAGTAAGAACTCAAAGATTAATTTTAAGTGAGTATGGAAGAGAAGCTACTCCAGAAGAACTTGCTAAAAAATTAAGAATGCCCTTAGAAAAAGTAAGAAAAGTTTTAAAAATCTCAAAAGAACCAGTCTCTCTTGAAAAACCAGTCGGCGATGAAGAGGATAGTAGCTTAGGAGATTTTATTGAAGATACAAAAGCTTTGGCTCCATTAGAGCAAGCTATTAAATCAAATTTGAGTGAAGCAACCACAAAAATTTTATCGACATTAACTCCAAGAGAAGAAAGAGTTTTAAGAATGAGATTTGGTGTTGGTATGAATACAGACCATACTTTAGAGGAAGTAGGATTACAGTTTTCTGTTACCAGAGAAAGAATTAGACAAATTGAAGCTAAAGCACTCAGAAAATTAAAACATCCAAGTAGATCTAAACAATTAAAAAGTTTTCTAGAAAGTTAATTAAGGGCCGTTAGCTCAATAGTAGAGTACTGCATTGACATTGCAGGGGTAGTTGGAGCGTAACCAACACGGCCCACCATTTTAATATTTTGCTAGAGTTATTAATGTTGTTAAAATTTTTAAAAAAGTTTTAGGTACCATTAACTGTTTCAATCAAACAATATATAACTCCATTTGAAAGAACCTAATATCAGCTAGGTGGTATGGGTCCCTTTAAAGTTTCAAATTTCAAAATGTGATTGGTACCTCTATGAGATGTGAGCGACCGAAGGGAGCGAACAATTAACGAGTCGCAGACTCCTTTTTTGGACTCACTCAGGACTCAGCGCGTAGGAATTGAATCCTTGATTTTATTGGAAAAATTAATGTTTATGTGCTAAACTTTATCATGACAATTAAATATGGAATGTACGGATTAATTGTTATAGAACGTTAGGATTTTCACAAGGGCCTGTAGCTCAGTTGGTTAGAGCAGTACACTCATAATGTATTGGTCCCAGGTTCGAGTCCTGGCGGGCCCACCATTATTTAGTTACCACGAAATCTCTTAAAGTTGAAAATAAAGCATTGATGTCTCCATCATTACTATGAATTATTGAGTTGAATTCTTCTCTTTGAACTTTAGCCAAACTTACACCTTCAATAATTACATCAATAATTAAAGGATTATCTGGATTTTTTGTTACAACTCGCCAATCAATTTTAATTTCTGGCTTTTCAGATGTTGCCAATAAAATGCTTGATACCATAGTGTATTTATCATTCAGTTTTTTTTGTGAATCTACGAGTATTTTTGGGTCAGTATATTCAGCCAATCTACTTGAAAAACTTATTAAAAAATATTTTTCGAAAATATCAAAATACTCATCTTTTTGTTGATCAGATAGATCTTTTCTGTAAGCTCCCAAAGAGTAATTACCTATTCCTTTGATATCGACAGTTTTTTTTGCAATTATTTTAAGTTTTTCCATCTTTTCCTCTTTAGATAACCTTTTATTTAATGCTTCTGAAGCTTCGTCAGTTGTTTCCTGAACGAACAAATATGGTTCGATAGCAAATGAATTGTTAATAAAAAAAAAACTTAAAGATACTAATAAAAAAAAATAAATAATTTTTTTTTTATACATCAAATGTTATTAGTCTATTGGGTCTCAATTTCTTCCCAATCACTATCATCTTGAGTTTCTGTTATATCATCAGCGTTGAGAATTTTTTTACGTCTATCTTGTAAATAAAGACTTTTAACTGATGCGTAAAAATCAACTGAATTCTTTTCTAAATTATTTATTGCTTCCAAATTTTTAGCTCTAAAGTCCACACCTTCTGCACCTTTTGAAGCGTAGTAATCAAAGTCAGAAAAATAATGAGTGTCATTTGTTACTGTTACGTTATACCAAGCATCACCACCCATATAGTTTCCTAAAGAACCAAGGGTATCCCTGGCAGTTGAAGGACCAAGCACTGGCAATACTAAATAACATCCTTCACCAACACCCCATCTACCAAGAGTTTGTCCAAAGTCTTCTTTTTGATAATCATCAAAACCAAGCGGGGTTGCAAAATCAAACAATCCCAAAATACCAATTGATGTATTGATTACAAATCTAAAAGTATTTTTTCCAGCAAGAATAAACTCACCTTGAAGCACATTGTTTGGTATTGTTAATAAAGTAGAAAGATTTCCAACAACATTACTAGTTCCTGTTCTAATTGGAGATGGCAGGTACCTGTATCCCTTAGCAAGCGGTTCAAAAACTACAGAGTCAACTGCTTGATTGAATGCAAAAATTCCTCTGTTTAATCCTTCAAAACAATCTTTAACCGGCTCATTTGATTTTTTAGATAATTCATTGCTACCGTCGCTACCAGCGTATACACTCACTGATAGAAAATATGATACGAATATTAAAATAAGAATTCTTTTCATTGTGCAAATTTTATATTTATATCTTTGACCAATGTAAATCGATTTTTTGTGTGATAAAAGCTAGTATATGTTGGGCAAAATTGCATTAAATTACTCTCCAAATTTTACAACTAAAAAAAGAATCAAAAAAAACATTAAATTTTTAGTATTTCATTACACTGGAATGAGTAGCGAAAGTAAGGCAATAAAAAGACTAATTGATGAAAACTCAAAAGTAAGTTGTCACTATTTTATAAAAAGAAACGGTCAAATTATATTGATGGTACCTGACCTATATATTGCATGGCATGCAGGACAATCAAATTGGAATAAAGAAAATTCTTTAAATAGCAATTCAATTGGAATTGAAATTTCGAATAAAGGCCATCAATTCGGTTATCAAAAATATTCAAAAGCTCAAATACTGTCTTTAATCAATTTATCTAAATATTTGATTAAAAAATATAATATAAAAAAAAGCAATATTTTAGGTCATTCGGATATAGCATTTGATAGAAAAAAAGATCCAGGGGAGAAATTTCCATGGAAACTATTAGCACGTAAAGGAATTGGTATTTGGCACAATATTAGTCAAAAAAAATTAAGAAAATTTAGAAAACAAAAGATTTATCATGATGATAAAAAAAAAGTTAAGAATTTTTTTAGAAAAATTGGTTATTTTACCGATAATCTATCAAGCAGAAGCTATCACAAGTTAACAAAATCTTTTCAGAGAAGATTTAGGCAGGAATTAGTTAATGGCAATATAGATAAAGAATGCTTGGCAATTGCTAAAAAACTTAGCAAATTATATAGTTAATTTTCCTTGAAAAAAAAAAAATAAACAATAGTTTAGTAATGCCAGATAAATGACTTGTCGCTTTAATAAATTTTAAAGAGGAAAGTCCGGGCTCTACAAAGACACGGTGCCAGTTAACAGCTGGCGGGGGTAACCCCAGGGACAGTGCCACAGAAAATAAACCGCCTAATCAAGGCAAGGGTGAAAAGGTGTGGTAAGAGCACACCGGCTGGTTGGTAACAAACAGCGCATGGAAAACCCCACCGGGAGCAAAACTGAGTAGAGATGACATTGTTAGAAATAACTAAAAGCAGTCTTTGGCTAGTCATCAGGGTTAGTTGCTTGAGCCTTAAAGTGATTTAAGGCCTAGATAAATGATAGGTTTAAATGACAGAACCCGGCTTATAGTTTATCTGGCAGATTAAAAATCCAAAAATATAAATTAATCTCCATTATTTTTGTTTCAGGTTTGTTCTAAAAATTAGACAAGTTTTTTAGATCATAGGTATTGACGGTTGTAAATAAAACCCATAGTATCCCATAAAATCCCAAAAAGGGAGATATTGGAATATATGAGTTATGTTTTTATCTACTTACGAAAACAAATTGGACAAAAAGGGGAGGGTTTCTGTGCCGGCTTCTTTTAGATCTTATTTATCAAATTTAGGTTATAATGGCGTGATTTGCTATCCATCATTTAATAATCAATGTGTAGAGGCATGGCCACAAAACAGAATAGAAAAAATTTCAAATGCAATAGATTCTTTAAATCCCTTTGAGGAAAAAAAAGATTATTTTGCAACATCAATTTTATCCGAAAGTATTAATTTACAGTTTGATAGCGAGGGAAGAATCTCACTTACAACAAAATTATTAAAACATGCAAAAATTAAAAAAAGCATGTTGTTTGTTGGACAAGGAAAGACTTTCCAAATATGGGAACCAACAATTTTTGAAAAATTTAGGGTTACGGCAAGGAGAAAATCTAACATTCATAGAGCAAGCCTTAAATGGGAGCGACAATTTAATAACTAATAGGGGGATAAATGACTATAAGCTTTAAAGCACCAGATATCAGAGAGCTAAAACCAAGAATTCTAGTTCTTGGAGTAGGAGGAGCGGGAGGAAATGCAATAAATGAAATGATTGAATCAGGAGTAGAGGGAGTTGAATTTGTTGCAGTAAATACTGATGCCCAGGATTTAAAAACAAGTAAAGCAAATGCAAGAATTCAGATAGGATTAAATGTCACAAAAGGTTTAGGAGCTGGAGCTAAACATGAAATCGGGCAAGCAGCGGCAGACGAATCTTTAAATGATATTGTAGATATACTTAAGGGTTCCAATATGGTTTTTATTACAGCCGGAATGGGTGGAGGAACTGGAACTGGAGCCTCTCATGTTATTGCACGTGCTGCTAAAGAGTTAAATATTCTTACTGTTGGCGTTGTTACATTGCCATTTTTGTATGAAGCTCCGTCAAGAATGAGAAGAGCGCAACTAGGTCTAGAGGAACTAAGAAAACACGTAGATACAATAATTGTAATACCTAATCAGAATTTATTTAAAATTGCTAATGAAAAAACAACTTACAAGGAATCATTTCAATTATCTAATAGTGTTTTAAGACACGGCGTTCAAAGCATAACTGATCTAATGGTTAAAGATGGATTAGTAAATTTAGATTTTGCTGATGTTGAAACTGTTATGAGCTCAATGGGCAAAGCAATGATGGGCACAGGCGAAGCAGAAGGAGAAGGAAGAGCTGCTAAAGCAACGGATCTGGCTCTTAATAATCCATTAATAGATGATTATTCACTAAGAGGAGCCAAAGGTTTGTTAATAAATATAACTGGTGGTGAAGATCTGACTCTTTTTGAAGTAGATGAAATTACAAATAAAATCAGAGCTGAAGTCGACCCGGAAGCAGAAATAATAAATGGATCAATTATTGAACCTGCCTTAGAAGGAAAGATTCGTGTTTCAATAGTTGCAACTGCTTTAGATGGTCAACAACCAGAGTCAAAATCAGTAATTAATATGGTTCATAGAATTCAGAACAGAAATCCAGGTTATTCTGATTTTTCAAATATGGCTTCATCCCAATCATTTAATTTTACTAATACAGGGGCATCTCCAATAACTGAGGGAGCAACTGCACTAAAATTAGAAAATGAGGTGCGGCAAGAAACTATGACCGAGGCGGAACAACCAATTGTTTCTGATGAGATTATAAATGAGAGTAATTCAGAAGAAACTAAACTAGAAGATGAAATACATGCTGATATGCAAGAACAAGAAAGTGTTTCTAATGGTTTAGAAAATTTTGAAATTGAAGAAGAAACACCTGAGTTATTCAATTCGGAGAACAACGAAAACGATAACCTTGATAACGAATTTACATCATTTGACAATTCTGAAAGTTTAGAAGAAGAGAATGATTTAGAGATTCCGGCATTTTTGAGAAGACAAAAAAATTAATGGTCTTCGAAAAAATAAATGAGCGCCACCATAAATCTGGAAAAAGAAAAACATTTTCCAGTACTGATAGATGAATTAGTCAGCATTATTTCCCCTCTTTATGGTGGCACATTTATTGACTGTACATTTGGTCAAGGTAGTTATTCAAAAAAAATTTTAGAGTATAAAAATAATAAAATTATAGCTTTAGATCGCGATACAGATACATTTAACAATGCAAATTGCTTTAAAAAAAAATATAAAGACCGTTTTTACTTCGAGAATAAAAAATTTAGCGAAATTGATAAAATAAAAATAAATTTAGAGAATCTGAAAGCAATTATCTTTGATCTTGGTTATTCATTAAATCAAATTAAAAACCCTAAAAAAGGACTTTCGTTTAATAGTACCGGCAAGCTTAATATGAAAATGGGGTTAAATGATTTTTCAGCCGATGAAGTTATAAATTCTTTAGATCAAAAAAGTCTTGAAAAGATATTCAAATTTTTTGGAGAAGAACACAAACATAAATTAATTTCAAAAAAAATTGCAGAGTTAAGAAAAATTAAAAATCTAACTACAGAAGATTTAGTTAAAATTATAAATAGTGTAAAAAAAAAAGATAATTCTAAAATTCACAATGCAACAAAAGTTTTTCAAGCTTTAAGAATTTTTGTTAATCAAGAAATTAGTGAATTAATTTATGGCTTGATAAACAGTTTTAAAATACTACCGATAGGGGGAATAATTGTCGTTGTAACATTTCATTCAATCGAGGATAAAATCGTAAAATTTTTTTTTAAAAATTTTTCTGAGAATAAAAATGCTTCACGGTATATACCCAATAATTTACAACACAAAAAATTATTTAAGTTAATTGAAAAAAAACCAATTTTACCAAGTTTAAAAGAAACAAAAATAAATCCTCCTTCAAGATCTGCCAAATTAAGATATGCAATTAAAATTGCTGGCAAAGGAGATTTTATAGAATTCTTGAAAAAATTTGATTATTTAATTGAAATTGAAAATTTAAATAAACAACTATGAAGAAAATCATATTAATATTTTTCATTTTAGTATTAATATTAACAACTACTGTAACTAAAAACTCTACAAAAAAAATTGATAAAGAAATCTTTAATTTGAAAGAAGATGTAAGGTTTTTAACAGATCAATACGAATTGGTTTTACTAGATAATAATTTTCTTAGTTCCCCCAAAAAGCTACTTGAATACCAACAAAAATTTTTTGAAAATCAACTAATTCCAGTTGATATACAAAATTTGAATCAAATAGAATTCAATAATAATAAAGATTTTAGAAGATTATAAAACCCATTTTTATTATCAAAAATCAAATTTAAATATTTCTTTCAATAGAATCGCTTTTATTTTTTTTATATTTTTAACTATCTCTATAATTTTTTCTTCAAAAGCACTATATCTAGGTTCTCTTAAGAAAAAGGAAAACAATATTGAAGTAGCAAAACCAGATTATAGAGCCAGCCTAATTGATAGAGACGGGAATATACTTGCAAAAACAGTTATTACTACAAATATTGGAATTAATCCCAATCTAGTTATTAATAAAGATAAACTATTAATTAATTTAAAATTAATTTTTCCAAATAAAAATTTTAAAAAAATTGAAGAAAAATTAAATGGAAAAAAGTTTTTTTATATTCAAAAACAGATTAGTTTGGATAAGTTTGAGGAGCTTATCCTTTTAGGCGATAAATCAATAATACCTGAAGAAAAAATATCAAGAATCTACCCGCACAAAAGTTTGTTTAGTCATATTATTGGTCAAATAGATGATGATAATAATGGAATTTCAGGAATTGAAAAATTTTACGATTATGAATTAAGGAAAAATAATAAGTCAATCCAATTAACTGTAGACACGGATGTTCAATATTTGATTAGAGAAGAGCTTATTAAATCAAAAGAAATTTTTAACAATCCAGGTAGTGCTGCATTATTAATGGATATAAATACCGGGGAAATTATTTCTTTGGTTTCTCTTCCAGATTTTGATCTTAATAAAAGAGAAACCATAGAAGATTTGAATTATACTAATAAAGTAACTAAAGGAGTTTATGAACTAGGTTCGGTTTTTAAAACTTTAACTTTAGCAGCTGCTTTTGAAAACAACGTTGTAGAACCTGAAACTAATTTTGAAAAATTAGAAAAAAAAATTTTTTGCGCAGGAAATCTTATTTCGGAATATGATAATAAACTTCCAACTAATTTAACTGCAGATCAAATTTTGATCAGATCTTCTAACATCGGATCTGTAAGAATTGCACAAAAAGTTGGCTTAGAAACATACAAAAACTTTTTAAATAAATTAGGAGTTTTAAGTAAAATTGAATTTGATATAGAGGAAGTTGGTCAACCACTAAATTTTAGATGGGGCAAATGTAAATTAGCAACTTCATCATTCGGCCATGGAATTACTACAACTCCATTGCAGTTAGCTAAAGCTTATTCAATTATTTCAAATGGAGGTTATGAAATTAAACCAACTTTAATTAAAAAAGAAAAAAAAAATATTCAGAAAAAAAGAATACTTAAAAATGAAGTAAGTCAGAAAATTAATCCTATTTTAAGAAAAGTTGTTTCTACAAAAGAAGGGACTGCAAATTTTGCAAATATACCAGGATATGAAATAGCTGGTAAAACAGGTACTGCAGATAAAGTAAAAAATGGCATTTATACAAAAGATAAAATCAATACTTTTGTTTCAATTTTTCCATTTTCAAATCCAAAATTTGTTTTATTAGTTTTACTTGATGAACCGAAACCAAATAAAGAATATGTTTATACTTTATCGAGCGGACAAAAATATAAAGGTAATTGGAGAAATACAGCTGGGTGGACTACTGTTCTTATTACTGGAAAAATAATTAAAAATATTGGGCCAATTTTAGCCACAAAATATTAAGAGCTTAATTTACTCTTATGTTAATAAAAGAATATTTTTCAAATATAAAAAAAAATCATTTAAATCATAAATTTTATGGAATTTCATTCAACAGTAATGAAATTAAAAAAGGATATATTTTTTTTGCAATTAAAGGCAACAAAATTGATGGAAAAACATATATTAATCAAGCAATTAATAATGGTGCCAAAACAATTATTTCAGATTTTAAATTCCAAGGTTATAAAACAGATGTATTATTCTTAAATAGCAAAAATCCTAGAAAATTACTTTCTGAAACTGCTAATAAACTTTATAACAAAAAACCAAAAAACTTAATTGCAGTTACGGGAACCAACGGAAAATCTTCTGTAGCAAATTTTTTTTTTCAAATTTTAAAGTTAAATAAAAAAAAGGTAGCATCCATAGGGACTTTAGGAGTTAATTCTAACAATTCAAATTTAAATACAAACAATACTACGTTGGATTCAATAAGATTAAATAAAATTTTAGAAAATCATAAAAATAACAACATTGATAATGTTATATTGGAAGCTTCTAGCCATGGTTTAAAGCAGCATAGGCTAGATGGATTAAAATTTAATATAGGAATTTTTACTAATTTATCTAGAGATCACTTAGATTATCATAAATCTTTTAAGGATTATTTAAAATCAAAGATGATTTTATTTAATAAATTAATGAATAAATCTTCAAAAATAATTTATGACACCGATATTTTACAATCTAAAATATTAAAAAATATATCAACGAAAAAAAAATTAAATTCAATAACTATCGGTAAAAAAAATTCTGATTTAAAAATAATAAATCATAGATTCATCGGCAATGAACAAGAAACAAAGATCACTTTCAATAATAATACTTATTCATTTAAAACAGGTCTCATTGGTAGAATTCAAATTAAAAATCTAGTTATGGCAATTATTGCAGCAAACAAAAGCAATTTGTCTATGAAAAAAATAATTAAATCAATAAATAAAATCAAACCTGTTAATGGAAGATTAGAAAAAGTTGGAAGCATAAAAAATAATTCTAAAGTTATATTGGATTATGCCCATACCCCAGATGCTTTAAAAACTTGTTTAACAAATTTAAGAGAACAATTTAAATTAAGTAAAGTTTCTATAGTATTTGGTTGTGGAGGCGAAAGAGACAAACAAAAGAGACAAATTATGGGAAAAATTGTAAATGATTTATGTGATAGAATTTATTTAACTGATGACAATCCTAGAAAAGAGAACCCAAAAAAAATCAGAACACAAATTAAAAAAAAGATTAGTAAATTTAAATTAGTTGAAATTCCTTCAAGGAAAATAGCTATTTCAAAAGCAATAAAAAATCTTAATTCAGGAGATATCCTATTAGTTGCAGGAAAAGGACATGAAAATTATCAAGAGTATTTTAAGAAAAATTTTTTTTCAGATAAAAAATGTATTATGAAAAATATTCAATATAAAAATAAAATTTTATTAAAAAATTGGAAGTTAAACATAATAAAAGAAAAGTTACAAAAAATTAAATTAAGCAATAATCAAAAAATTAATTTAGCATCGATTAATTCTAAAGAAATTAAAAAAAATGATATTTTTTTTGGAATTAAAGGAAAAAAATTAGATGGCAATAGATATGCAATTGAGGCAATTAAAAATGGGGCTGCTTTAGCAATAATAGACAAAAATTATCACGGATTTAATTCGAAAAAAATAAAAGTAAATAACACATTAAATTTTTTATCAAATTGTTCCAATTTGGTAAGAAAAACATCAAAAATTAAAGCAATTGCAATAACGGGAAGTTCTGGGAAAACTTCACTTAAAGAATTACTAAGTCAATGCTTAAATAAAATTGCTTCCACTTCTTATTCCAAGAAATCGTTTAATAATAAATTTGGAGTTCCTATAAGTTTATTTAATATACAGAAAAATAATATTTTTGGGGTTTTTGAAGTTGGAATGGATAAAAAAGGCGAAATAAATCATTTAACAAAGCTCATCATGCCTGATCTAGGTGTAATTACAAATATTTCTTATGCTCATATTAAAAACTTTAAAAACTTATATGAAATAGCTTTAGCAAAATCTGAAATGATAAATAATATTATCAGCGGGGGATCAATTGTTTTAAATAAAGATGATAAATTTTTTAATTTTTTAAAAAATAAAGCTTTGAAAAAAAAATTAAAAGTAATTTCATTTAGTGAAAAAAATAATGCAGATATACGAATGATCAAAGTTACAAGAAAAAAATCAAATTACTTATTAACTATAAAAATATGTAATAATATTAAAAAATTTATTATAAAAGAGAATCTTAAATTTTATATAGTCAACATTCTAGCAACTATTGCTGTAATATCGAATTATACGGATGTTCAAAGTCTTAAAGAAAATTTTTTTTATAATTTTAAAATACCCAAAGGAAGAGGTGATTTTTCAAAAATAAAATTGAATAATAAATCAATTAATATTGTTGATGAAAGTTATAATTCAAATCCTTTATCACTAGAATTTGCAATTAATAATTTTAATAAAATGAATGTTGGTTCAAAAAGTAAAAACATTTTATTGGGTGATATGTTGGAATTAGGAAAATTTTCAAAAAAACTTCATAAAGAAGCCGCAAAAATAGTGAATAAATCAAAAATAAATAAAGTCTTTGTATATGGAAAAGATATAAAAGAAACATTCAACAAAATTAAAACACAAAAAAAAGGAAGAATATTAAATAGTAAAAAAGAAATTATAAGTTTAATGAAAAATGATTTAAAAAATAATGATTATCTAATGGTAAAAGCTTCAAATGCTACAGGCTTAAATAACGTAATTTCCCAAATTAAACTAGGACAATTAAATGCTGTATAGTTTATTTTCAAACCTTATTGATGTTTTTTCTTTTTTTAATGTTTTTAAATATTTGACTGTCAGAACTGGTTTAGCAATGTTCACATCTATGTTTGTTGTTTTTTTTGTGGGAACTCCATTTATAAACTTTTTTTCAGCCAGACAAATGCATAGTCCTATTCGTGAAGATGGCCCAGAGGAGCATATTGTAAAAAAAATTGGAACACCAACAATGGGAGGACTATTAATCTTATTAGGACTATTTTCTGGTGTTTTGTTATGGTGCGATTTGTTCAGCCCATATATTTGGTTTTTGATATATATTGTTGGTTCTTTTGGTTTACTCGGAGCTTATGATGATTATAAAAAAATTAAAGTTAATAATTCTTCAGGCATTTCATTAAAGATAAAAATCATTTCTCAAATAACTCTAGCATTTTTTGGAATCTTAATTTTGTTATATTTTATTGATTCTCCTGAATTAAAAAATTTATATTTTCCTTTCTTTAAAAATTTAATAATTCACTTAGGTTGGTTTTTCATACCTTTCTATATTATTGTTATTGTTGGCTCTTCAAATGCAGTAAATTTAACAGATGGATTAGATGGTTTAGCTACAGTTCCTGTAATACTTGTGGCTGGTTGTTTTGCATTTATAAGTTATGTAACAGGCAATATAGTTTTTTCAGAATATTTACAAATACCCTACATCAAAGGCACTGGTGAGGTAGCTGTATTTTGTGGATCTATAATTGGCGCTTGTCTAGGATTTTTGTGGTTTAATGCTCCTCCTGCAAAAATATTTATGGGAGACACAGGATCATTAGCTCTGGGAGGTTCGTTAGGAGCTGTAAGTATAATTACAAAGCACGAGATAGTTTTAGCAATTACAGGAGGCTTATTTGTTTTGGAGGCAATTTCAGTAATAGTTCAAGTAATTTCATTTAAACTTACTGGAAAAAGAATTTTTAAAATGGCTCCCATCCACCATCATTTTGAAAAAAAAGGATGGCCCGAGTCAACAGTAGTGATAAGATTTTGGATTATATCTATCATACTTGCTATGATAGGACTTGCTACGCTTAAATTAAGATAATGGTTGAATTAGCAAATCAATTTAATAATCAAAATATATTAATTTATGGATTTGGAAAAAGTGGGAGAGCTTGCTTCAAATACCTAAGAAAAAATAATAAAATTGAAATTTATGATGATAAAAAATCCTCAATACCCAAAAACTTAAAAAAAAATTCAATTAATAAAACAAAATTAACTTCAGTAAATTTTGATAGAATAGTTGTTAGTCCTGGAATAGATGTTAACAAATGTACTTTAAAAAAGTATCTTTCAAAAAATAAAAGTAAAATTATCAGCGAACTGGATATTTTTTATTTAAACAACATAAAAAATAAAAAAATAACAATTACAGGAACTAATGGAAAATCAACAACTTCAAAATTATTACATGATATCCTAAAAAAACATAATAAGGATGTAAGACTTGTTGGTAATATTGGGAATCCTTTGCTTTTAGAGAAAAATATTAAGCCACAAACAATTTTTGTGATTGAAGCCTCATCTTATCAAATTGAATATAGCAAATATTTCAAAACCGATTTTGCTATAATATTGAATATTAGTCCCAATCATTTAGAAAGACATGGAACATTTAAAAATTATATTAAATCAAAATTTAGATTAATTAAAAATCAAAAAAAAAATTCCTTTGCCTTTATTGAAAAAAATAATAATTTTTTAAAAGAAGAAATAAAAAAAAATAAAATTAATTCAAAAATAATAAAAGTTAATCTTAAAATTTCAAATAAAATTAAAAAAAAAATTAATAATCCTTATTTTGAAAATAAGAATAATCAAAATAATTTGAAATTTGTTTTAGAGATATCCAAAAAACTTAAATTAAAAAATCAAAAAGTTTTTAAAGTTGTAAATTCATTTAAAGAATTAAATTTTAGACAACAGATTTTGTACAAAAATAAAAAATTATTAATTATTAATGATTCAAAATCTACAAGTTTTTCATCAAGCATAAATTTATTAGAATCCTATAGAGATATTTATTGGTTAGTTGGAGGAAGATTTAAAAAAGGTGATAATTTTGTATTAAATAAAAAATATTATAAAAATATAAATGCATATATTTTTGGAAAAAGAAAAAGATTATTTGTAAAAAATTTTATAAATAAAATTAAATATAAAACTTTTGATAATATTAAAAGAGCTCTAGTAGAAATTATTATTGATGCAAAAAAAAATAATTTAAGTGCTGTAAATATAATTTTTAGTCCATCAGCAGCTTCATTTGATCAATTTAGTAATTTTGAAGAGAGAGGGAAAAATTTTAATTATCTTGTTAGAAAACTAAAAATAATAAGTAAATTAAATGGTAGATAGTAATATTATATATAATTTGTATTACAGTTGGTGGAAAAATATTGATAAATTTCTATTATTTTTAATATTGTCATTATTTTTTTTGGGTTTGTTTTTTTCGTTAGTTTCAACTTCTTTAATTGCTTCTGATAAATTAAATACAAATTCTTATTATTTTTTTGTTAAACATCTGATTATTACTTTATTAGCGTTTACGATATTAATCATTTTTTCTTTTTTTGAAAAAAATAGACTATTAAATATTTGTTTAATTTTATTTATAATTTTTTTTATTTCTTTAGTTTTGGTTCCTTTTATTGGCGTGGAAATTAAAGGTTCAAAAAGATGGATGGATCCAAATATATTACCTCGATTTCAGCCTATTGAATTATTAAAACCTTTTTTCATTGTTTTGATTGCATCGATTCTTTCAATTAATAGAAAAAAAAAAATATATTTTAATTATTTTTTAAGTGCTTTAATTGTGATTCCAATAATTCTATTACTAATTTCACAACCAGATATTGGCCAAACCTTTTTAATTGTTATGACATGGTTATCTTTAATATTTATATCAGGTGTAAATTTAATTATATTCTTTTCTTTTTTTATTTTAATTTCTTCCGTTTTATCTTACTTAGTTTTTTTTATTGAAAAGTTTGAATATATAAAGCATAGACTGTTATCTTTTTTTGAACCTGGTAGTGGAAATAATTATCAATCTGAAAAAGCATCTGAAGCTATAATTAACGGAGGTTTTTTTGGACAAGGTATTGGCGAAGGAACATTAAATTCTGAAATTCCTGAAGCTCATACAGATTATATTGTCTCCGTAATTTCCGAAGAATTTGGGGCAATAATAGTTATTGCAATTATGCTAATTTATTTAATTTTAGCTTACAAAGTAATAAAAAAAATTGGCGAAGAAAAAGATAATAAAATAAAATTAATCTTATTAGGTTCAATTTCATTAATTCTTCTTCAAACTTTTGTTCATATAGGAGTGAATATAAGAATTCTTCCTACAACAGGAATGACTTTGCCTTTTTTAAGTTATGGTGGCTCATCAATAATAAGTACAGCAATTTTATCTGGTATTATTTTAAATTTAACCAAAAGAAAGATAAATTAACTGTGAAAAAAATATTAATTAGTACTGGGGGTTCTGGAGGACATGTAATTCCTGCTCTAGCTTTATTTGATCATTACAGAGAAAATTTTGAAATATATTTAGTTTCGGATAGAAGAGGAGCCAAATATATTAATCAAAACAAATATCCATTTGAAATAATTGATACACCAAAAATTTCAAATAATATTTTTAAAATACCATTTATTTTAATTTTTTTTTTAATATCGATATTTAAATCATATTTTTTTCTAAGAAAAAAAAATATCCAATATTTAGTAAGTACAGGCGGATATATGTCATCTCCTTTTTGTATTGCAGCTAGATTTTTAAATTTAAAAATTTTTCTTTTTGAGCCAAATATGGTTTTAGGTAAATCAAATAAGATTTTTTTAAGCTCTTCTAAAAAAATAATTTGTTATTCAGAGCAAATTAGAAATTTTCCAAATAAGTATAAACATAAGATTTTATTGATTAATCCATTACTAAGAAAAGAAATATATTCTTTAGAAAAAAATATTAAGCATGAAAATAACTTATATTTCAAAATATTGATAATAGGTGGTAGTCAAGGTGCTAATTTTTTTGATGAAAAAATAAAAGAATTAGCAATTAAATTATCAAAGGAAAATAAAATTTATTTAATTCAACAAGTATCTGATGAAGATAAAAAAATAGATTTAAGCAAGCAATACAATGAGCTTAATTTAAAATATGAATTATTTTATTTTAATAATGAGCTATATAAAAAATTTAAAGATGTTGATTTTGCAATTACTCGTGCAGGAGCTTCCACGATTTCAGAGCTAAGTTTTTATAATATACCTTTTTTGGCAATACCCTTTCCGTACGCTAAAGATGATCATCAATTCTATAATGCTAAGTATTATTCTGATAAAGACTTGTGTTGGTTGGTTAAACAAGAAGATTTCGATCCTAATAAAATAGCTAATCTACTAACAAATTTGATAAAGGATAAAAAAGATTATTTATTAAAAAAGCTAAATATGGAGAAATTTTCTTATCAAAATACTTGGAATAATATAAATCAAAAATTAACAGTTTTAATTAATGAAAATTAAATTAGCCAAAACAGAATTAATCCATTTCGTTGGTATTGGTGGAATTGGCATGAGCGGTCTAGCTCTTATTATGAAAGAACTAGGTTTTAAAATTCAAGGAAGCGATATTTCTTTTAATAAAAATATCGAAAGATTAAAAAAAAATAAAATTAAAGTTTTTATTGGTCACAAAAAACAACATATAAAAAAATCAACAATTTTAGTAATTTCATCTGCTATAAGAAAAAATAATTTAGAATATTTAGAAGCAAAAAAAAAGAAACTCCCAATTTATAAAAGAGGAGAAATGCTTGCTCACATAGTTTCTTTAATGAGAAATATTGTTATTGCAGGATCACATGGAAAAACAACCACAACATCCTTAGTATCAAGTATTTTTTCAAAAGCAAAAATTGATCCAACAATTATAAATGGTGGTGTTTTAAATTCATTTGGAAATTCAGCAAAGCTAGGAGAAAGTAATTGGTGCATTTTAGAATCTGATGAATCAGATGGAAGTTTTATTAAACTACCACTAACTTACTCAATCATCACAAATATAGATGAAGAACATATGGATTTTTATAAAACCATTAATAATTTAAAAAATAAATTTATCAATTTTATTGAAAAAACTCCTTCAATTGGCAAATCATTTGTTTGTTTAGACGATAAAAATAATAAAGAGATATTAAAAAAAGTTATTAATAAAAATTATAGCACTTATGGAATTAACAAAAATTCTAATTTTAAAATAATAAATATTTCTCAAAAAATAAATTATTCAAAGTTTGATTTAAAAATAACCCTACCAGGAAATTTAGTAAAATTTATTAGAAATATACAAATACCAATTCTTGGATTACATAATATTAGAAATGCAACTGCCGCTATAGCCGTGACATCTTCGGTGGGTATATCGAGTAAAATAATAAAAAAAGGTTTAAAAGAATTTGAGGGAGTGGAAAGAAGATTTACTAAATTGTTTTCTTTACAAGGTGTTCCATTTTTTGATGATTATGCCCATCATCCAACAGAAATAAAAGAAGTTTTGAATGGAGTTAGGGAAGTTTATAAAAACAAAGAAATTGTTTGTGTATTTCAACCACACAGAATAAGTAGAGTAAAAAATTTAAAAAAAGAATTTTCTCTAGCATTTAAAAAAGCAGATACAGTTGTACTTTGCCCAATATATAAAGCTGGAGAAAATATTAATTTAGGATTTACTCATTTAAACTTTGCTAGAGAAATAATTAAAAATTCTAATATAAAGTTAATTTTAATTAAAAATAATTTAGATCTTGCAAAATTTGTCAAGCAAAACATTTATGGTGATAAGATTGTTATAGGAATGGGCGCTGGTTCAATAACAAATTGGATGAGAAAATTACCAAAATTATTATAATGAACATTGGCGATATAAAAAAATACTCAAAAAATTTAAACCGTAAAATTTTTTTTGACTATGAATTGAAAAAAACTAATTGGTTTAATATAGGTGGTAAAGCAAAAATATATTTTAAGCCAGAAACACTGCGAGAATTAATTGAATTTATAAAATTATATAATAATAGAGGAAAAATATTTGTAATTGGAGCAGGTTCAAATATTTTATTTCAAGATGGCTTATTTAATGGAGTTGTAATTAAATTAGGTAAAAATTTTTCTAAAATTTCTATTTTAAATCATAGTACTGTTGTTGCGGGTAGTGGAACTTCAGATAAACAATTATCTGAATTTGCTTTAGAAAATAGTATTGGTGGTTTTGAGTTTTTATCTTGTATTCCAGGCACGGTAGGTGGTGGATTAAGAATGAACTCAGGGTGCTTTAAAAGTGAATTTAAAGATATTTTAATTTCAGTTCAGGCAATTGATACGTTTGGTAAAGTTCTAACAATACCAGCATATAAAATTAAATTTTCATATAGAAAATGTGATTTGCCTAAAGATATCATTTTTTTAAGCGCAACCTTTAAAGGTAATAAAAAAAATAAAAGTTTAATCAAAAAAGAAATCAATTCTTTAAAAAACAAAAAAGAATTAGCGCAACCAACTAGAATAAAAACAGGAGGAAGTACATTTAAAAATCCTATTAATCAAACAAATAAAAAAGTTTGGGAGTTAATAAAAGAATCGGTGTCATTAGATACAGAATTTGGCGATGCGGCAATTTCTCAAAAACATTGTAATTTTTTTATTAATAAAAATAATGCCAAATATGATGATATGAAAAAACTAATTAATTTAGTTAAAGATAAAGTGATATCAAAAACAGGAATCAAATTAGATTTAGAAATAATTTTGGTGGAGTAGATGAAAAAAAAAATCTTAATATTGGCAGGTGGTTTTTCTAAAGAGAGAGAGATAAGTTTAAAAACTGCTCAAGGAGTAAATAAAGCACTTGTAAAAAAAAAATATTTAACAAAAATTTGTGAACCAGATGGTAATTTAATCAAAACTTTAAGAAATTTTAAACCAAACGTGGTGTTTAATGCTTTACATGGTAGATACGGAGAAGATGGTTATATTCAATCATTATTAGAATCTGAAAAAATAAAATATACTCATTCTGGTGTTTTAGCTTCTGCGATTGCAATAGATAAAGAAATTTCGAAAAAAATATTTATAAAAAATAAAATTTTGACACCTAAATATTTTAAATTTATCTTTAAAAAAAAAATTAATAACAATAAATTAATAAAAAAAATAAAAAAACAATTTGGTTTTCCAGTTGTTATTAAGCCCTTTAACGAAGGCTCTAGTGTGGCAGTTCATATTTGTGATAAGTCAAATTTTATTAATAATTTATTAAAATTATCGGAATATAAAGAAATTATGATTGAAAAATATATTCCTGGAAGAGAAATACAAGTTGCTATTTTAGGAAAAAAAAAACTTGGAGCAATAGAATTAAAACCAAAAAGAAAATTTTATGATTACCAGGCAAAATATAATACAAATGCCAAAACTAAGCATATCATCCCAGTAGAAATTAATAAAAAATATTTAGACAAAGTAATGGAAATAGCTCTAAATGCGCATAAAATAATTGGTTGTAGAGGTGCAACAAGATCAGATTTTAAATTTTACAATAACAAATTTTATTTACTGGAAATTAATACTCAACCTGGAATGACATCACTTTCTTTAGTGCCTGAGATAGCAAATTACAATAAAATAAGTTTTATTCAGCTAATCGAATGGATGATAAAAGATGCATCAATCAACAGATAAAAAAAAAAAATATTTTCTGTATTTTATAATTTTTTTATTGTTATCCACAATTAACAATCTTTCTTTAATTAGGAGCAAAGAATTATTATCTAAGATTAAAACTATAGAAGTAATTGGATTAAAAAATAATTTAAATCTAAGTATTAAAAAAAATTTTGAATTTTTATTAAATAACAATATTTTTCAAATTGATGAAGAATTATTAATAAATAAACTAGATCTTTACAATTATTTACAAAAATATAAAGTATTTAAAATATATCCATCAAAAATTATTATTAAATTAACGCAAACAAACTTGCTTGCTACTACTATAAAAGATAATCAAAAATATATTATTGGATCTAATGGAAAATTAATTAATTTCGAAATATTTAATTTAAATAATGATCTACCCCATGTCTTTGGTAATTTTTCAAGTAAAGATTTTATTTCTTTAACAGAAATAATTAACCAAACTGATTTAGGTTACAAAAATATTAAGGATATTTTCATCTTTCCAAGTGGCAGATGGGATATAAAAACAAAAAATAATATAACTATTAAATTGCCAAAAGAAGACACAAAATATGCTTTAATAAAAGCTCAAAATATCATTAAAAGCAATGTGTTAAATGATAATAATATTATTGATCTTAGAATAGCAAATCAAGTAATTCTATTGAATGAGTAAAGAAAATTTTGAGACTTTTATTGATTTTGGTTCATCAAAAATAAGAATTGCAGTATTTGATAATTATTATTCCAAGATAAAATTCTTCTCTGAAAAAGAATGTTTGTCAACTTTTAATTTAGAAAATATTAACTTAAAAAATTCCAAAAAAATAATTGAAGAATTAATTAAAATTTCAGAAAAAAAAATTGGCATTCACATAAATAGCGTTAATTTAATGATCGATACACCTGATTTATTTTCAATAGATTTATCGATAAAGAAAAATTTAGAAGGTAAAAAAATTAATAATAATGACATTAAATATTTATTGCAAGAAGCAAAGCAGTTAGTTCAAAATAATAATTTTGATAAAAAGATTATTCATATAATCGTCGAAAAATTTGTTTTAGACGATAAAATATTTTACACAATTCCAGAAGACAATCCTGAATGCAATTATTTAACACTTGAAATTAAATTCATTTGTTTTTCAAATATAATTTTTAATCAACTTAGCGAACATTTGAAAAAAAATCACATATCTATTGAAAACCTTTTATGCTCAAGTTATATAAAATCATTAAATTATAATCAGCTATTTAAAAAATATGATAAAAAAGTTTTTATAGATATTGGATACAGAAAGAGCAGCCTTTCAATTTTTGATAAAAACAGATTAATTCTTTTTAATATTATACCTCTTGGAGGCAATCATATTACCAAAGATATCTCACAGGTGTTAGACTTAAGCGAAGAAGATTCAGAAAGTATTAAGAAGAGTTTAAATCAAACCGAAAGTATATTTTCTGATGATTCAAGAGAAGAATTTATTTCTAATTCAGAAATAAAAAATAAACTAAAACAGAACATATCTCTTGATTTACTTAAAAAGGTAATTCATGCAAGAATTGATGAGATATTGAATTTAAGTTTAAAAAATATAAATTTTTCTTCACTAATTAACGATAAAAATAAGTGTATTTTGGTTTTTACTGGAGAAGGATCTAAAATATTAGATAAAAATTCTATATATTTGGAAAATAAATTTAATTTTTTTAAAGAAATGAATTTTTTTGAAGAAAGCGTGAGTACAATTTGTCAATCAGGTTACAATTTTAACAAGAAAAATTATTTATACGAAATCAATATTATCTCAAAAAAACCAAAGAAAAACGGTTTTTTTGAGAAGTTATTTCATTTTTTTAACTAACCTTTTTGTATTTTCTTGTAACATTTGTTGTATTTTTTTATTTTTTTGATTTCTGTATAAAATCTATATGTCTATACTGAATCAAAAAACTGTAAAAAAACCTGTACACGTTAGCGGTGTAGGTCTTCATACTGGATCAATAGTTGAAATGAAAATTTTACCATCAGATCCAAATACAGGAATTGTATTCAAAAGAGTTGATTTAAAAAATAATAACATTGTCATTCCAAGCGTATACAATGTAACAAACACAAATCTATGCACAACAGTATCTAATGAATTTGGAGTAAAAGTTTCTACAATAGAACATTTGATGGGAGCAATGTATGGAGTAGGAGTTGATAATGCATTAATTGAAATTAATTCGGAAGAAGTCCCAATTTTGGATGGATCAGCTAAAGATTTTATTGATCTTTTTTTAGAAAGTGGTTTTGAAGTTAGTCAAACACCAATTAAACTTATTAAGATAGAAAAAAAAGTAAGCATCAAAGAAGGGCCAAAGTATATTTCTATAGATAAAACCAAAGTTAGCCTAGACATAGATTTCGAAATTAAATATTCCAACTCATTTATTGGTACTCAAAGAAATAGAATAAATGTATACGAGCATGATTTAAAAGATATTTATAATGCTAGAACTTTTTGCCTTTACGAAGATGTTGAAAAATTAAGACAAATAGGTTTAGCCAAGGGCGGTAGCTTAGATAATGCCATAGTTGTAGAAAATAATAAAATCATGAATGAGGGTGGATTAAGAAATAAGCTTGAATTTGTTAATCATAAAATTTTAGATTGTATTGGAGATCTATATCTTACAGGCCATAAGATTATAGGCTCAATCAAATGTTCACAGGGTGGTCACAGCCTGACAAATCAATTGCTTAGAGAAATATTTAAAAATAAAAGCAATTATTCGGTGTTTGAGCTTAAGGAAAAAACTTTACCCCACACGTTTATTGATAAATTTCAATTAAAATCCATAGCATAATAATTAGAATTTTTTTAATTTTCTGGTAAGAATTTAGAATGAATTCTATTGTAAAATATTTTACTATTTTATTAATTATTCTTCCATTTGCTTGTAAAAATAAAGATACTTCTATTTCATTAATTCAAGAAGAAGATTTAGATCTGCAGATGATTGCCGCATATCAAGAGGGTATGCAAAAATTAGAAAATGGGTATGTAATATTGGCGGCAAAAAAATTTAATGAAGCGGAACTTTTGTATCCTCAATCATTATGGGCACCACGATCTTCTTTAATGGCAGCTTATGCGTATTATTCACAATTATACTATGATGATACAATAAGAGAATTAGAAAGATTTTTAAAAACTTATCCTAATCATATAAGAAAAGACTACGCCCATTATTTATTGGGAATGTCTTATTATGATCAAATTACAAGTGAAAAAAAAGATCTTGGACCAATAGAGGAAGCTAAAAAAAATTTTGAATTTGTAATTAAAAATTATCCAAATACAGAATTTGCCATGGATTCAGAATTTAAATTAGAATTAATTGAGGAAATGCTTGCTTCCAAAGAAATGTATCTTGCAAAGTATTATATACAAAGAGAAAAATGGATACCTGCAATTAATAGATATAAAAATGTAATAAAAAATTATGGAACTTCTATATATGTAGAAGAAGCTCTTCATAGACTCGTAGAAATTTATTTTAGAATTGGGTTGATTGATGAGTCAAAAAAATATGCAAGTTTGCTTGGTTATAATTATCAATCTGGTGATTGGTACGAACATTCATATAGAGTTTTTAACAAAAATTATAAAAAAATATCTAAATCAAATAAAATTAAGAACAAAAAATCAACTTTAGAAAAAATTAAGTCACTACTTAAATAGCGCAATGGGTAGTATATCAATTAAAAAAAAATATTTGTCAAAAATTCAACAATTAAAAAAACATAATCATCTTTATTATGAAAAAAGCACTCCAAAAATTTCTGATAGAGAATTCGACGTCTTAAAGAAAGAAATATTAGAATTAGAAAAAAAATATGGATTTTTAAAAGATAAGGAGTCTCCATCAATATCTGTAGGATATAAGCCCTCAAAAAATTTTGTTAAATCCAAACATAGAGTTCAAATGCTTTCACTTTCAAATGCGATTGATAAAGAGGATTTACAAAATTTTGAAAAAAGAATTTTTAATTTTTTAAACCTAAATAAAAATAATATAATTGAATATAGCGTGGAGCCAAAAATAGATGGAATATCTGCTTCTTTAACATATAAAAATGGAAAACTTATAACTGGTTTATCAAGAGGAAATGGTACTGAAGGAGAAATAATTACCGAAAATCTTAAAACAGTTTCTAATATTCCAAAAAAAATAAATTCTAATAATTTCCCAAAAGATATAGATATAAGAGGAGAAGTGTTTATTGCAAATTCTGATTTTGAGAATATAAAAGATAATTTTGCAAATCCTAGAAATGCAGCTTCTGGATCTCTTAGGCAAAAAAATCCAAATGAAACAAAAAAAATACCTTTAAAATTTATCGCTTATACTTTTGGTTACTATGAAAATTTTAATTTTAAAAAACAATCAGAGTACTTAAAATCTTTGGAGAAGTGGGGATTTAAAGTTAGTAAATTTAACAAAATAATTTCTGGTATAGACAATTTAATTAATTATCACAAAGAACTTGAAAAAAACAGGTTTGACATAGATTATGATGTAGATGGCTTGGTTTATAAAATAAATGATTTTAATTTACAAACCAGATTAGGTTTTGTTGCAAATGCACCAAGATGGGCAATAGCTCACAAATTTTCAGCAGACAGTTCGTTTTCTAAAATTTTAAATATTGATATTCAGGTTGGAAGAACTGGAGCACTAACTCCTGTAGCCAAAGTAAAGCCAGTTAATATTGGTGGTGTTGTTGTATCCAATGCCACATTGCACAACGAAGATGAGATAATAAGAAAAGATATAAGAATAGGAGATACAGTTAAAATTGAAAGAGCAGGCGATGTAATTCCTCATGTACTATCTGTTGATTTAAGCAAAAGAAGTAACGATTCAAAGAAATATGTTTTTCCTGAGAAATGTCCTTCTTGCGAATCTAAAGTAGTTAAAGAATTTAACACAATTATAAAAAAATATGACGTAGTAAAAAGGTGTCCAAGCGAAGGATTTAAATGTGAAAAAATTGCCATAGAAAAAATAAAACATTTTGTATCTAAAGAAGCTTTAAATATTGATGGATTAGGTAAAAAGGTTGTAGAAAAATTTTGGGAATTAAAATTAATAAGGTTACCTCAGGATATTTTTAAATTAAATTTCGATAAAATAGAAAATTTAGATGGTTGGGGAAAATTATCAGCATCTAATCTGAAATATGCTATCGATGAATCAAAAAAAATAAATTTGGATAGATTTATTTATGCTCTAGGAATCAGACATATAGGATTAGAAAACGCAAAATTATTATCACAACATGCAAAATCGATAAAAAATTTTTATGAAATGACAAAAAATTTTGATTTTAATGCTTTATCGAACATTGATGGTATTGGTGATACTCAAATTAAATCTCTGAAAAATTTTTTTTCACATAAAATAAATTTAAGTGTTATCAATGAACTGAAACGTTTCCTCGTAATTGCCAATAATGTCCAAAGTTCTAAAGGAATATTTAAAAATAAAACTTTTATGTTTACAGGAAAACTCGAAGATATTAGTAGGTCAGAAGCAAAATCATTGATCGAAAAAAATGCAGGAAAAATTGTAAGCAATGTAAGCAAAAAGCTAGATTATCTGGTTATTGGAATAAATCCTACTAATAGAAAAGTAATTCAAGCTAAAGAATTAAATGTAAAAGTAATAGATCAAAAAGAATGGCAAAAAATGTTAAATTAAATTTAACAACCATTTTTTTTCTTTTAAATCTAAAAATTTAGAAATTTTAGAATAAACTTCTAAATGATATTTTGATAAATAATTTTTTTCCTCTTTATTTAATAGTTTAAAATTAACTAAATCAGTATCAATAGGCGCTAAAGTTAAATTTTTAAACAAATTCTTATTTTTATATTTTTTTATATAAACTAAGTTTTCAATTCTAATTCCAAATTCATTTTCTCTATAATAACCAGGTTCGTTACTTAATATCATCCCAGGTTTTAAAGGAACTTCATTATATTTGGATATAGCCTGAGGTCCCTCATGAACATTTAAAAAAAAACCAACACCATGGCCTGTACCATGTGCATAATCTAGATTAATCTTATTTAAATAATATCTTGCACTTTTATCAATAATTTTACCTGTTTTTTTTTTATTTAAATTTGTATTTGCAACAGCAATATGACCTTTTAAAACTCTAGTAAAAATATCTTTAATTCTTTTTGGCGGTTTGTTGAAACATAAAGTTCTGGTTACATCAGTTGTGCCATATTTGTATTGGCCACCAGAATCACACAAAAAAATATCATTTTTTTTAATTTTTCTTTGCGATAATTTATTAGCCCTATAATGTATGATAGCACTATTAGGACCCGATCCAGCAATGGTATTAAAACTTGGATAAAGATAATTAATATTTTGTTTTCTAAATTTTTCTAATTTTTTTTCAACATCAATTTCGGTAAAATTAAATTTCTTGTTATTTTTTATCCAATATATAAACTTTGTTAAAGCTGCACCATCATAGATATGAGTTTTAACCATATTTTTTATTTCAGTTTGATTTTTAATTGCTTTCATTTCATAGCAAGGATCAACAGAACTTTTACAATTAAATTTAGATTTAATTATAGATTCATTAAATACTGAACAAGTAGAACTATCAATGCTGAAATATTTTCCAGGTAATTCATTAATTATACTAGAAAATTTATTAAAATCAGAAAAATTAAAATTTTTATAAGGATATTGTTTTTTTATTAAAACAATTTTATTTTTTGATGAAAAAAAATAAATCTTTTTATTTTTTGTTAAAATAATTTGACAGTTAGGTATTGGGCTATAAGGATTATCTTTTCCTCTTAAATTAAGCAGCCATGCAACATTTTCAGGAGCACTTATAAATATATTGTCTATTTTGTTTTTTTTAAGATTTAAAATTAATTTATTAATTTTTGAATTTACGCTTTTACCAACAACTTTATCATCCAAAATATAAAAAGTTTCTTTTCGATGATCATATATTTTCTTTGCGTTTATAAGATCAATTAGATTTTGGTTTATTGGAAATAAATTGCAACTATCCTTGAAGCTTCTTTTTAATGAGTTATTGGTAAATAATCTAGGATCAAATCCTAATAATAATTTTTTTTTATATTTTCTTAATAGATTATGAGGAAGTAATTTTGGAATTTCAATTATTTTAAAATTATTTCCAGATTCTATTTTTGATTGCAATGTATATCTTCCATCAACAAAAAGAAAATTTTTATCTTCTAGTATTATTGCCAAACCAGCAGAACCAGAAAAATTTGAGATTAATTTTAGTCTATTGGGAAAAGCATATTCGGAAAAAAACTCATCATTTTTTGGGACAATATAACCATCTATATTGTTTAATTTTATTAAATTTCTTAATTTATAAATTTTTTTATCAATCACTTAATTTTAATTCTTTTTTGATATCTTATCCAACCTGGACTCTTGTTTTCACTTTCAAATTCAATATCTTGATTAAATTCAAAATCATTATTTTGATCTTCTGCGAAAAAATTATTTTTTTGAAGGTGTTCATTTGGAAGCTCATCTATAAATCTTGAAGCCATGCTATCTATCCAATCTCCTTGGTAAAATCTATTCATAGAAAAAGATATATTGACTAGCTTTTTTGATCTTGTAATTCCAACATAAGCCAATCTTCTTTCTTCTTCTAATCCTTTTTCGCCTTTTTCTTCAATTGATTTTTGATGAGGAAACAATCCTTCTTCCCATCCTGGTAAAAAAACTACATCAAATTCTAAACCTTTTGAGGCGTGGATAGTCATTAAATTTACTTTCTGTCCTTCCCAATTTTTATCTATAGAAGTTGCTAGGGCAACATGTTCTAAAAAACTTTCAAGATTATCAAACTCTTTCATGGCGTTTAATAATTCTTTGATATTTTCTAATCTATTTTCATTTTCTAAATCTTTTTTGTTTTTTAGCATTTGGCTATAACCTGATTCATCTAGAATAATTTGTAATAATTTAATATGTCCAAATTTTTTAACATTAAAATCGTTTCTCCATTTTTCTATTAGATTTAAAAATGAACTTAAACCTATTTTTGTCTTAGGTTTAATTTTATTATTCTCTAAAAGTTTTTTTGAAGCAACTTCTAACGGAAGCGCATTTTTTTTAGCATATTCATTAATTTGCTTTATTGCACTATCTCCGATTGATCTTTTAGGAACATTAATAATTCTTTCAAAAGATAAATCATCTTGAGCTTGATGAATAATTCTTAGATAAGCAATGCAATCTTTAATTTCCGCTCTTTCATAAAATTTTATTCCACCAATAATTCTATAAGGTAGTCCAATTTTCAAAAAACGTTCTTCAAATTCTCTAGTTTGAAAAATTGCTCTAACTAATATTGAAATATTGTTAAGTAAATGTTTTTTTTTTAATTTTTCTATCTGATCTCCCACTCCAGTTGCCTCATCCTTGCCATTTTTATAACAATTCAAAGAAACTAATTCCCCATTATCACTGTTGGTATATAATTTTTTTCCTACTCTGTTTTGATTATTTTCAATTAATTTTGAAGCTACCGATAAAATATTTTGTGTTGATCTATAATTTTTTTCAAGTCTAATTATTTTAGTATTTTCATAAATTTTATCAAATTTAAGAAAATTTTTAATTTCAGCTCCACGCCAACTATAAATTGATTGATCGTCATCACCTACACAACAAATATTTTCGTTATATTCTGCTAAATAATTAAGCCACTTACTTTGAATTAAATTTGTATCTTGATATTCATCAACTAAAATATACTTAAAATTTTTTGAATAGAGTTTTCTAATATCTGAATTTTTTTCAAAAATTTTTACACAATGTAATATTAAATCGTCAAAATCACAGGCATTTAAATCCATTAGTTTGCTCTGGTAAATTTTATAGATTTTTAAAAAACCTTTCTTCAATATATCTTTTTTTTTTAAAATAACATCTTCGGGATACCATCCTTTATTTTTCCAATTATCTATACTTGACAAAATATATTTAGGAGAAATTTTTTTAATGTCGATATTTTCAGCTTTGCAGATATTTTTAACTAATCTAACCTGATCATCTTGATCGATGATAGAATAATTTGAATGTAAACCAACTGCAGGAGCATGTTTTCTCAAAAGTTTGGCGCTAATAGAATGAAAAGTTCCAAGCCACGAAAGTCCAATTGCCTCTTTTTTTAAAATTGTACTAACTCTATTTTGCATTTCTTTTGCCGCTTTATTAGTAAATGTGACAGCAATAATTTGGTTGGGAAATGCTTTTTTTTGTTTAATTATGTGTGCAATTCTTGAAGTTAATACTTTAGTTTTTCCAGATCCTGCACCCGCAACAATTAACAAGGGTCCATTGAGGCAAGAAACAGCTTCTTTTTGCTGTTCATTTAGGTTTTTTAAATATTCTAAATTTAACATTTATATTTTTATAGTATAAATCCTACTTTCATAGTTATGAAAAAATTCAATATAAAAAAACATTATAATAAATTTATTAAACAATATTATGCTAAAATTATTAATTATAATTATGGTAAATACGCAAAATATGAGTACCGCGAGATTTCTATCTTAGCTATAATAATATTATTTTCATTCATAATATATTTATCTTTACCAGCTTTTTACAATTATGAAAGTTTTGATAAAGAGCTTCGTAATAAAATTTATAAAGACTTTAAGTTTGATATACAAAATACAAAAGGAATAACATATAGTATTATTCCAAGACCTCACCTTTTAATTGAAACATCTAATTTGTTTCTTACAACTAATAGTGAAAAAGAATTTGCAAAAATTAATAATCTTAAAGTTTTTCTATCATTGGCCAATTTGCATGATAAAAAAAAAATTAATATTAAAGAAATCAAAATTAATAAAGCGAATTTTTATTTAAATAATACAATTTTAAAAAATTTTCACAAACATTTTCACACAAATATTATTAAACCAATCAAAATTAATAATAGTATTTTTTTTTATTTAGATAAGAATGATGTGGTAACTACAATTTCTCCAATTAAAAATCTTAAATATTTTATTGACATAAAAAAAAAAGAAAAAATATTAAATATTTCAGGAAATTTATTTGATACTAATTATAATTTTCAATGGAAAAAAGATTATTCAACTCCAAAAATTTTAAAAAGTATTTTAGATTTTAAAAATCCAAATATTAAAGTCATAAATCAGATAGAAAAGGATAGTGAAAATAGCATGTTCAAAGGAGTTTCAAAAACAAAATTTTTAAACAATGAATTAAATATAATCTATTCTTATAAGGAAAATAAAATTAAAGTTGGAACAAAAAATAATAAATTAAATATTAACGATAAAATTCAAATAAATGGGGATATAGATTTAAATCCATTTTTCTTTACCTTAAATTTAGATTTATTTGATATGGATTTTAATTTAATAACACAAAAATTATTTTCATATTTATATTCTTTAAACAAATCTATTCATCCAAATTTTAATGGAAATTTAATTTTCAAAATATCGGATTTGAATAATAAGTTATTTGAAAATGCAGTATTAAATATTAAATTTATTGAAAAACAAATAAAATTAGATCAATCAAAAATAAATTTATTAAAAATTGGCATAATTAATTTTTCAAATTTTGAATATATTGAAAAAGATAATAAATTATTTTTTAAATCAGTTAATGACCAAAAACAATTTTATAAAAGATTTCAAATATCTAAAAAAAATAGAATAAATTTAAAAAAAATTAATTTTGATTTAATGAAAGATATTGATGAAAATATATATTTCATATCTAATATAAAATATAATTTTGATGACAAATCTCAAAAGGATAATGAAGTAGTTTCTGAATTAAAAACTTATCAAATAAATAATATTCAAGAATTAACTCAAATAATTAAAAAGAATTTTAATAAAATTAACTAGGATTGACCATTTTTCTTGGATCTACAATTTTATCGTAGTCTTTTTCTTTTATTAAACCAGATTTAATAGCCTCATCTTTTAGTTTAGTTTTATTTTTTAATGCATTTTTGGCAATTTTGGCTGCTTTGTCATAACCTATATGTGGGGCAAGTGCTGTTACTAACATTAATGAATTATCCAATAATTCTTTAATTCTTTTTTTGTCAGCTTTCAAACCAGAGATGCAATACTTAGCAAAGCTCCTCGATGAATCTGCCATTATATGTATTGATTGTAAAATATTATGTATAATTAATGGTTTAAAAACATTTAATTCAAAATGACCATGAGATCCTGCCATTGTTATACCATTATGATTTCCAATGACTTTCACACAAACCATCGTTACTGCTTCAGACTGAGTAGGATTTACTTTTCCTGGCATAATTGAAGAACCGGGTTCATTAGCTGGTAAGATTAATTCGCCATATCCAGCTCTTGGACCTGATCCCAAAAATCTAATGTCATTAGCTATTTTCATTAAACAAACGGCTGTTGTATTCATAGTTCCAGAAAAATTAACTATAGCATCATGTGCAGCTAATGAAGCAAATTTGTTCGGAGCAGGTTTAAATGGAAGTTTTGTAATTTTTCGTAGTTCAGCAACAATTTTTTTGTCAAAACCCTTTTTAGTATTTAGTCCGGTTCCTACTGCTGTACCACCTTGAGCTAAAAAATATATTTCTTCCAGAGCTTTATTTATTCTTTCTATACATTTTGTTAGTTGAGAGTGATATCCAGAAAATTCTTGACCTAAAGTTAAAGGTGTTGCATCCTGCAAGTGTGTTCTACCAACTTTGACAATTTTTTTAAATTCTTTTGCTTTTTTCTTTATTTCCGAATTAAGCAAATTAAGACAAGGTAACAATTTTCCTTTTGCTCTAATCGCTATAGCCATATGCATAGCAGTTGGGAATACATCGTTTGTTGATTGAGATTTATTTACATGGTCGTTTGGATGAACTGGTTTTTTGCTTCCTAATCTGCCTCCCAGGATTTGAATTGCTCTATTAGCAATTACTTCGTTAACATTCATATTGGTTTGAGTGCCAGAACCTGTTTGCCAAACTTTTAGAGGAAAATGATCATTTAGTTTTCCAGAAATAACCTCGTTAGCTGCTTTAACAATAGCTTTGCTTATTTTTTTATCAAGATCACCGTTTTTTGCATTTACAATTGCAGCAGCTTTTTTAATCATTGCAATTGATTTAATTACAATAGGTCTTACTAAAAAATCACCAATATTAAAATATTTAGTAGATCTTTGTGTGGATGCCCCCCAATACTTATCCACAGGTACTTTTATGACCCCAATACTATCTCTCTCTTTTCTATTTTTCATAGTTTAAAAATTAATGACAATGTTCTATTTCTTATACATTAAATATATTAAAAATTAAAGTAGGCACAAATTAGTTGCTGATAGGAGTCAAATGACAAATTTTGAAAAAGTTGGTTTATTTATGAAAACATTCGGCCAAGAAGTAAAAACTTCAACAGGACTTAGTACTGATAAAATAAATTCACTTAGAATAAGCCTGATAAACGAAGAATTAGAAGAGCTAAAAAAAGCAATATCCGAAAACAATATATTTGAGGTTGCTGATGCTCTTACTGATATTTTATATGTTGTTTATGGTGCAGGACATGCATTTGGTATTAATCTAGATAAGTGTTTTAAAGAAGTTCAAGATTCAAACATGAGTAAACTAGGAGAAGATGGAAAGCCAATTTACAATGAATATGGAAAGGTAATGAAAGGACCAAAATATTTTAAACCAGATTTAAGTAAATTTTTAAAATAAAAATGTTTATTTTATCCATTGAGGTTTTATGATTTTTAATACAGCATCCTCACTTTTATATTCAATTTTAAGATCAAAGTAATCACTTAAATATTTTACAATTGCAAATGGATACTGATTATTGATTAAAACTTTTCCGATTTCATTATCATTATTTCTTATTGAAGATCCTTCTATTAATTTTCCTTCAATTAATTGAATCGGCAATATTCTTTTTGATAGCTTGTTTCTTAATTTGATACGTGAAGTATTTTCTTGTCCAACATAACAACCCTTTTTAAAATCAATTCCATTTAATTCTTCAAAATTACACTCAATTCCAAATAATTTATTTCTTAATTTTTCTGTATTTTTTTGAAGAATGCCAAGTTCATAGCTCTTTTTATAATATTCTTTTGGGTTAGTTGATTTTAAATCTAGCTTTTTTAAAGATAAATAAAGTTTTTCTAAATTAATTATTAGTCTTCCTCCAAGTTTTTTATGTCTTGGGTCCAAGAAAACTGGGTCTTCTCCATATTTAAAAGTATTTCCTGGCAAATCTTTTGCCTCATCAAATGATATAAATTTTTCATAACTGAAAGCAGCAACAACAAATTCGTTGCTTAAATTTAATATTTCAATATCAGATCTTAGTTTATAAATGTCTAATTGTTTAAAGAGTTCTTCAATTTGTTTTTTTTCACAATCAATAAAATAACCCTTTTTATGCTTAACGATTAAAAAATCAAAAAGATATTTTCCTTGAGGAGTTAACAATGATGCAAAACAACTACTTGCTTCATCGACCTTATTAATGTCATTGGTAATTAAGTTTTGTAAAAATTCTTTTGCATCAGATCCTTGAATGAATAAAATTCCTCGATCTTCTAATATATATACATTATTAATATTCATAATTGATTGAAGTTCATTTATAATATAGTTACTTTTCTGCTAAATGTTAGATTTAATCATTAAAAATGGATCGTGTTATATTAAAGGCAATCTTAAAGTTCAAGATATTGGAATAAAAGATAGTAAAATAGTAGAGATTGGCAAAATTGAAACAGAATCAAAACAAACCTTTGATGCAACTGGTTTGACAGTTTTACCAGGATGTATAGACACCCAAGTTCACTTTAGAGAACCTGGATCTACTGACTCTGAAGATTTAAATTCTGGGAGTAGGGCGGCAATAGCAGGTGGAATAACATCAATATTTGAAATGCCAAATACCAACCCACCTACTTCGAGTAAGTTAGAATTTTCAAATAAATTAAAATTAGCTAAAAATAGAATGTATTGTAATTATGCATTTTATTTTGGAGCAACAGCAAATAATCATAAAGAATTATCAGACTTACAAGATTTAGAAGGGTGTTGTGGGATTAAACTTTTTGTAGGATCTTCAACAGGAAATTTATTAGTTGAACGTGAAGAAGATATTGAAAAAGTATTTCAAAATAGTTCAAAAATAGTTTCAGTTCATTCAGAAGATGAAGAAATTTTAAATAAGAGAAAAAAATTAATTAAAGAAGGAGATGTACAATCCCATTTAGTTTGGAGAAATGAGGAATGCGCCATCTCATCAACAAGAAAAATTGTAAAAATAGCAGAAAGATTAAAAAAGAAAGCACATATTCTTCACGTGACAACAAAAGAAGAAGTTGATTTTTTATCGCAACACAAAGGCAATGTTTCTTTTGAAATTACTCCACAACATTTAACTTTAACAGCTCCTGAATGTTATGAAAAATTAGGAACTTATGCACAAATGAATCCACCAATAAGAAACAAAACACATCAAAATAGATTATGGTATGGTGCAAGAAATAATTTTCTAGATATCATTGGATCAGATCACGCCCCACATTTAAAAGAGAATAAAGATAAAAATTATCCCAATTCTCCATCTGGAATGCCCGGAGTTCAAACGTTAGTACCTGTAATGCTAAACCATGTTAACAATGGAAAATTAACTCTTGAACAATTTGTAAATTTTGTTTGTGAAAATCCTGTCAAAATCTTTGGCATAAAAAATAAAGGTTATATTAAAAAAAATTTTGATGCAGATTTGACTATAGTAGACATGAATGCAAAAATTCTAATCAAAAATGAAAATATTGAAAGTAAATGTAAATGGTCTCCATTTGTTGGTATGGAATTTAGAGGAAAACCTGTTCTAACTGTAATAAACGGTCAGATAAAAATGAAAGATAGAAAAATTTTAGGAGTTCCAACTGGTCAACCTTTAGTTTTTTAAACAATTTTTGAGCTAAAAACATTTACCAACGTAATACCAATTACAATAAAAAATAACCCAAGTACTGATTGCCAACTTAAAGTTTGTTTATAAAATATATATCCAAATATAGCGATTGTAAAAATTCCAAGTCCGCTCCAAGTAGCATACACAATGGAAAGCGGAATTTCTTTAATAGCAAAAGTTAAAAAGTAAAATGCGGATAAGTAACATGTAGCTAGAATTACAGTTGGAAACAACTTTGTAAAATTTTGTGTAACAGGTAATAACAAAGTACCAGCAACTTCACAAAAAGTAGCTCCAAGAAGAAATAAATATTTTGTCATTAAAATTTTTTAACTACTAAATTGTATTTAATTTTAAAAAGTATGTAAAATCAATACTAATTATAGGGCGGACATTAATTTACTTGCCCTATTTTTTTTTGGTCTTATATAAAGTCTATGCCTAAAATTAAGTATATAGAACACAGTGGAAAATCTCATGTGATTAATGTTCCAAATGGCTTAAGCGTTATGGAAGGAGCCATTCAAAATAATGTTCCCGGAATTGATGCAGATTGCGGAGGTTCCATGGCTTGTGCTACTTGCCACGTTTATGTCAAAGAAGAATGGTTTAATAAATTACCGCAAAAGGAAGAAGGAGAAGATGACATGTTAGATTTAGCGTTTGAACCAAAAAAACATAGTAGACTTAGTTGTCAAATATTAGTTTCAAATGAACTCGATGGTCTAGTCGTGGATCTTCCTGAAAAACAAGCTTAATGATTAATACCGACGTAGTTATAATAGGCGCAGGACCAACAGGGTTATTTTGTGCACACCAATTAGGAATCATTGGTCTTAAATGTGAGATCATTGATAATTTAGATAAAATTGGCGGACAATGCATTGAGCTTTATCCTGATAAACCAATCTATGATATCCCAGCAATTTCCGAATGTACTGGCGAAGAATTAACTAATAATTTAATTGAACAAATTAAACCATTTAATTTTAATTTTCATTTAGATGAAAGAGTTGAAGAAATAAAAAATGAAAATCAAAAATGGATTATTAAAACAAGTAAAGGTACTAAATTTAATTCTCCAAATATTGTAATTGCTGGAGGAGTGGGTTCTTTTGAGCCAAGAAAATTTTCGGTTAAAGAATGTGAGAAATTTGAAGGTAAATCAGTTTATTACTCAGTAAAAGATAAGACAATTTTCAAAGATAATACAGTAGCTATTTTTGGTGGTGGTGATAGTGCATTAGATTGGGCCATAGAATTATCTAATAATTCAAAAATAATTTTAGTTCATAGACGAGATGAGTTTAGAGGAGCACAGTCTAGTGTTGATAAAGTTAAAAAATTAGAAAAAGATGGCAAATTAGAAATATACACTAAGTATCAGTTAACTTCGGCCAAAGGCAATACATCACTTGAAAGTATAGAAATTAAACATGAAGAAGGTGAAATAAAATCTTTAAAAGCTAATTATCTTTTAGGATTTTTTGGTTTGATTATGCAACTTGGTCCAATTCTAAATTGGGGATTAAATTTAGATAAAAAGAAAATTCCAGTAAATACAGAAAATTTTGAAACCAATTTAAAAGGAATATTTGCAATTGGGGACATTTGCATGTATCCCGGAAAATTAAAATTAATTCTTTCAGGATTTCATGAAGGGGCTCTAGCTGCAAGAGGTTGTTTTAAATATGCAAGACCGGATGAAAAACTAAGATTTGAATTTACAACCACTTCAAAAAGCGTTCATAGCAGATTAAAAGTCAAAAAATGATAGAGTTATTGTCTGCTGATACTCCAAATGGAAAAAAAATAGGTATCATGCTAGAGGAAATAAAATTTGATTACAAAGTTACTAAAGTAAATATTTACAAAGATGAACAATTCAAACCAGAATTCAGAAAAATAAGCCCCTTTAGCAAAATTCCAGTAATTATTGATCATGATAATAATAAAGTAACTATTTTCGAGTCGGGTGCTATTTTGATGTACCTTGGAAAAAAAAGTAATAGGTTTTATGATAAAAAAGATAGATTGATAATAGATCAGTGGCTAATGGCACAAATGGGATTAATTGGCCCAATGATTGGACAGCATCATCAATTTCATCACTATAATCCTGGAAAAAGTGAATTTGGAGAACAAAGATATTTTAAAATCACAAAAACTCTTTACGGAGACTTAAATGAAAGGTTGGAAAATTCAAAATTTCTTACTGGTGAGAACTATACAATAGCAGATATTGCCACATGGCCTTGGATTGCAAGACACGAATGGCACGATATTGGTCTGAAAAATTATAAAAACCTCACTCGTTGGTATTTAGAAATAGCAAATAGAGAAGCGGTTATTAAAGGTTATGACTTTATGAAAAGAGGAGAGATTATTCCTCAACCTTAATCGTCAGCAAATACTTTTTCTTCTTTTTCGTGTTTTTCTTGGGCATTTATAGATAGTGTTGCAACAGGTCTAGCCATTAATCTTTTTAAACCAATGGGTTCTCCTGTTTCTTTACAATAACCATAGGTTCCATCTTCTATTCTTTTTAATGCAGCATCAATCTTTGAAATTAATTTAATCTGTCTATTGATTGCTCTCATTTCAACATTTTTTTCCGTATAGGAACTTGCTTGGTCGACAATGTCAGCAGAACTGCTGTTGTCATCTAATGAACTATTATAAAGAGCTTTATTATTAGTTTTTACTAGCTCAACTTTCCAATCTAATAGCTTTTGTTTGAAATAAGCCAAGTGTTTTGAGCACATGTATTTTTCTTTTAATTTTGGAATGTATTTTTTAGAGATTTTAATCATAGTCTAATTTTAAATGTTGGTGAATATATTCATCAATTAATAGGTGTCAAGAAACCATTAATTGTATAAATTCGAAAAATGGGCATAAATATTAAGAATTTAAGGAATTTATTTTATATCTTTCTTGTAGCACATTTAATCGTGTGGACGGCCATCCCTACTCTAACAAATAACAATCTTCCTTTAGATACGATCGAAGCTTTGGCTTGGGGAAGCAATTTAGATTGGGGTTTTAATAAGCATCCACCAATGAGCGCATTTGCGGTTGAAATTTTTTATCGAATTTTTGGTCCACAGGATTGGGCTTATTATTTATTAAGCCAAATATTTGTAATTATTTCTTTTTTTGTTGTTTTTAAATTTGCAGAAGATTTTTTTAAAAATAAATTTTTTTCTTTATTATCTGTTTTATTATTAGAAGGAATTTATTTCTATAATTATACAACTCCAGAATTTAATGTATATGTTTGTGAGCTACCATTTTGGTCATTAACAGTATTTTATTGTTGGAAAGGATTAAAAGAAAACGAAATTATTAATTGGTTATTATTTGGTTTATTTGCAGCAACAGGAATTTTATCACATTATTTATTTATATATCTGCTGATAGCAATGGATGTGTTTTTTCTTTACATGATATTTAAAAATAAAATTAATTTTAAATGCATTATATCTTTAGTTCCTTTTATAATAGTTCTATTACCTCATTTAATTTGGCTAACAGAAAATGATTATATAACTATTACTTATGGTTTTCACAGAACGGGATCAGGAGAACAAAATTTCATAGATCATATTATTCATCCGCTAATCTTTTTAGGAAAACAGATAGGAATATTAATACCATTCTTTTTAATGATTTTATTTTTAGCTTCTAAATTTAAAAATAAAATTAGCTTCAAGGATGATAAATTATTATTTTTAATAGTTATTAATATTCTTCCTATAATTTTAGTTTTTTTAACCTCTATGATTATGGGAGTTAAAATTAGAACAATGTGGATGACACCTTTTTATTTATTCTTTGGAGTTTTAGTAATTTATATTTTTCAATCACAAATTAATTTAAATAAACTAAAAGGTTTTGCTACAGCATTTATAATTCTATTTATCTTTTCTCCATTTGCTTATGCTTATGTTTCGATTACGGAAACTGATAAAAGAACAGACTATCCTGGAAAAGAAATTGCTCAAAAAATCCAGAAAGAATGGGACAGCAAATATAATGGCTCAATTGAAATAGTTGAAGGAAATGAATGGCAGGCAGGCAACTTGTCTTATCATTTAAAATCAAGACCAAAATGGGCCCCTAAAGGCATTCCTTTGAATATGATGGGTGATAGTTATGATGCAGAAATATTTTTTAATGAATATAATATTCGCGTAATTGGAAAAAAATGATTGAAAACAAATTAAGCTTTTTCTTTAAGCACCAAATCTGGCACTTAAGTGGAGCTATTATTTTTTTTTATATTGCTTTTCAATTTGTGGATTTTAATAACAATACAAATACTTTTATTGGAATAAATACTTCAAGCTGGTTTATGATTGCTATGTCTATGCCATTAATTCATCAGGCTTATGTATGGATATGTTGGAGATCAGAATTATGTTGGAAATTAATAAGTAATACGATTGGATTTAAAAGGTACGTAGTAATTTTTTTCATATTAGCTATCTTAAGACTGTCAGCAATTGTGTTGTGTTTTGTTGACTACGGCTCATTATACACGCCTGGATGGTTTGCTTGGATACTAGCTTTAATTTTGTTTATACCCGGAGCTTATACCATGTATTCAGTTAAAAAATATTTTGGATTTTTACGTGCTACAGGAGCCGATCATTTTGATCCAAAATATCGAGATATGCCTTTTGAGAAAAGAGGTATTTTTAAATGGACTCCAAATGCAATGTATGTTTTTGCAATAGGTATGCCATTTTCCTTTGCAGTAGCTACAGGATCTCAATCAATGTTTATAGTGGCAATTTATACATATATTTGTGTTTGGCTCCATTACTTTTGCACTGAAAAAGAAGATTTTAAAATTATATACGGAAACAATTAAGTTTCGTAAAATATCTAAACATGTTTGTTAACGAAGAAACAGTAAATGATTATAAAAAACAAGGCGTTGCTTTGCTGCGTAACGTTATATCAAATGATTGGTTAGAAAAGTTAGCAAAAGGTATTGAAAAAAATTTTTTAAACCCAAGCAAATATAAGTGTGTTTATGAACAAAAAAATGGTAAGGAAATCTTTTATGACGACTACTGTAATTGGCAAAGAATAGAGGAATATAAAGATTTTATATTTAATTCGAATATAGCAAAAATCGCAGCCCAATTAATGCAGTCAAAAAAAGTTAATTTGTTTCATGAACACATTTTAATTAAAGAACCGGGCGCAAAAAAAAGAACTCCATGGCACCAAGACCAACCTTATTATTGTGTAGATGGTAAAGATAATTGTAGTTTATGGATTCCTTTAGACAAAATTATAAAAGAGGTATGCCCAGAATTTGTAAAATTTTCACATACTTGGAATAAAAAATATTTACCCACAAAATTTTTTGGTAATGCATATGAAAAAAAAGATGAAAGCTTAGAAGTTGTTCCAGATATAAGCACTAACAGAAAAGACTATGAAATTGCATCATGGGAATTAAACCCAGGAGATCTTATTGCGTTTAATTTTTCAATTATTCATGGCGCACCTGGAAATAGTAGTTCAAATAAAAGAAGAGCATTTTCAGTGAGATTTGTTGGAGATGATGCAACTTTTGCAAAAAGAAAAGGTGAAGTTTCTCCACCTTTTCCAGAAGTTAAATTAAAACATGGAGATAAAATAAATTCTCCATCATTTCCAGAAATAAAAATATAAATGAACGATCAAATAATTAAATTTATAAAACAAGTCCCAAAAGCTGAATTGCATTTACATATTGAAGGAACTCTTGAACCAGAACATATGTTTGAGCTTGCTAAAAGAAACAATGTTTCAATTCCTTATAACAATGTTGAGGAAGTTAAATCTGCTTACAATTTTAAAAACTTAGATTCTTTTTTAAATATTTATTATCAAGGTTCAAAAGTTTTAATTCATGAAAAAGATTTTTTTGACCTTACTTGGGCTTATATATTAAAATGTAAAGAGGATAATATTGTTCATACTGAAATTTTCTTTGATCCACAGACTCATCTTGATAGAGGAATATCCTTCGATATTGTCATTAATGGAATTAGCAAAGCACTTGACAAAGCAAACTTAGAGTTAGGTTTAACTTCTAAAATTATTATGTGTTTTCTAAGACATTTGGATGAAGAATCTGGATTTAAAGTTTTAGATCAAGCATTAAAGTATAAAAATAAAATTGTTGGCGTAGGTCTTGATTCCTCAGAACGTGGAAATCCTCCAAAAAAATTTGAAAAATTGTTTCAAAAAGCAAGAGATGAGGGTTTTTTAACTGTTGCTCATGCTGGCGAAGAGGGACCACCAGAGTATATTTGGGATAGTATCAATTTACTTAAAGTTAAAAGAATCGATCATGGTGTTCAAAGTTTGAAAGATGAAAAATTAGTTGATTTATTAATAAAAGAACAAATTCCTTTAACCGTTTGTCCTTTATCAAATATAAAGCTATGCGTATTTGACAAAATTGAAAATCATAATTTAAAAAAAATGCTAAATAAAGGTTTGCGAGTTATGGTTAATTCTGATGATCCTGCTTATTTTGGAGGATATTTAAATAAAAATTTGACTGAAACTCAATTAGCACTTGATCTTTCGTTAGAAGAAATCAAGACTCTTATTATTAATTCATTTAAATCTTCTTTTTTAAAAGATGATAAAAAAAAAGAATGGATTGATAAAATCAACTAATGAAAAAAATTAAAATCATAATTCCAATTTACAATGATTGGCAATCTGTATTTAAACTTTTAGAAAATATTGATAATGAAATTTCTAATTTAAATGCAGAGTTTTCAGTAATAATAGTTAATGATGCATCAACCGAAGCAAGATCAGAAAATCAATTAAATTTGAAAAATATTAGAACTGTTAAAGTGATTAATATGAAAGAAAATAAAGGCCATGCAAGATGTATTGCCTCAGGATTAAAACATATTCTTGAAAAAGAAGAATTTGATTATGCGATTCCAATGGATGGTGACGGAGAAGATAGACCAGAAGAAATTAAAGAATTTGTTGATAATTTAAATTACAATCCTGACAAACCTACAGTTGGCGAAAGAGTGAAAAGATCTGAAGGAATATTTTTTAGATTTTGTTATTTTTTTCATAAAATAATTACTTTTACATTTACAGGCCAGATAATAAAATTTGGAAACTATACTTGTTTACCAAGATCAACTGTTGAGAAAATGGTGCAAGAAAAAGCTACATGGAGCAGCTTTTCAGGCTCGCTTGCAAAAGTTGCTCAATATAGAGCAACAGTTTCATCTGAAAGAGGAACTAGATATTTTGGACCTTCTAAGATGAGTTTTAAGAATTTAATTGTACATTCTCTTTCGATTATAAGTGTTTTTAAAATAAATGTTTTAATAAGATCTATATTATTTTTATTAGTCTATATATTTTTAATTCATCAAAATATTACAGTTATAATGTTCATCCCAATAATATTGGTTGTAGTATTGCTGGTTTCAGTATTTGTAATTTCTAAGAGAGAAAATTTAGAAGAACTTAATAACTCGCCATCAAATATTTTAAATATCGATAATTTAAAGTCATGAAAAAGTTTTTTGCAATATTGGTTATATGTTTTTTGTGGTCTAATATTGGATTAACTAAAACGATAGTTAAACTTCCTAAAGATGCTTCATCAGGATTTAAAAAAGTACATAAAAGTTTAACAGGCAAATATTACAAAGACTATGGCATGCAAGTCGTGGATAAAAAAGATAGTCATCCTGTAAGAGCTGGAAATAAATCAATTAGGTTTGAGGTCAGATCGGGTGATTGTGGAAGCGATCCAGATGGTTGGAGTGATTGTAAAAATGATCGAGAACGTCACGAATTAACTGTTGGAGGAAAAAAAGACTTGATGAGCAAAGGAGAATATTGGTTTAGTTGGTCAATTTATTTTCCAGAAGATCATCAAAACCTTTATCCTTTAAGTAATAATTATGGACAATTTCATCAAAGAAAAGGTGAACCAGTTTTTATGTTTAAGGAGAGAAACTATAGTTATTCAGTTGTTAAAACAATTGGCGAAGATGATTATGATGAAAGAAAACTTGTTGGAAAAAATGTAATGCCAGGAAAATGGCATGATATTCTAGTTCACGCAAAATGGTCTAAAAAAAAAGATGGTTTCTTTAAAGTATGGGTAAATAATGAACTAAAGTATGATTACAAAGGTCCAACAAAAACAAAACAATATGTTTACTATAAGTTTGGCGTCTACCGCACAGGTATTTCAAGGTATTTAAATTATAAAAATTTAGATGGTATTGAAAAATGTTTTAATGAAATAGGTTATACCACTGAAGAATTTACTGCTTTTTATAAAATAGAGAGAAAAAAATATCCTGGACACGAAATTTCAATAAAACTTTATAATAAGTGCAAAGACTATTATCAGAACACTGATGTACCAACAACTATTGTTTATTTTGATGAAGTTAGAAAGGGCAAAAAAAAGGAAAAAGTTGGAATATTTAAATAGCTTTTATTTTTGGTAAACAATAAAAATCAACGGTATCTATTTTTGAGTAATGCTGTCTTCTTGTATTCCATCTTTTGTTAACTCCGGCACTTGCAAGACTTAAAGTTGATCTGCCGTATCTGTAATTAGTATTATCAATGGATTTCATTAAGCTATTTATTTTTTCATCTTTTTCGGAAGAAAATAAATTTTTACCACCAGCCGAATCAGATAAATGAAACAACATCACACCAGCCTTTTGATATCGATAACCATTTTTGAAAATAGTTTCTAGGCCATTTAGAGCGGCTTTAACTATTTCAATGCTGTTGTTTGTACCTATTGGAAAATCTATTGTTTTTGAATTTGAATAATAACCAAATCGACTTTGAAAAGGACTTGTTCTAATAAAAACAGTTATTGATTTTGCAACTAAAGACTCTGATCTAATTTTTTCTGAAGCATTTAAAGAATAACTTGCAATAGCTTCCTTTAGTTCTTGAAAATTTTCCACTCTTTGCCCAAATGATCTTGAAACTATACAACTCTTTCTTTTGGAGCTTGTTGTTTCCAAATCAATGCAAGAAACACCTTTAAGTTCCATTGCTGTTCTAGAACTTAAAACATTAGAACTTTTTTTAATCCATGTGTTAGATACATTTTTTAATTGCTTTGCATTATAAATTCCACTTTTATGATAAAATTTAGTTAATTGTTTGCCAATACCCCAAACATCATTTATCTCTACTTTTTCTAGTATTGGGTCGATATTTTCAATTCCTATTAAACTAACAACACCAGATTGTTTTTTTTTAGCAATATGATTTGCAACTTTACTTAGCGTCTTAGTCTTAGCAATACCAATACTTGTTGGAATACCTGTCCATTTTAAAACTACGTTTCTAATTTCATGACCCACATCTTCAACTTCGTCATCGGAAAAATTTGATAAATCCAAAAATGCTTCATCAATTGAATAAATTTCTATTTCAGAATTAAAGCGTTTAAGAGTTCTCATTACTCTTCTTGATATATCGCCATATAAAGAATAGTTTGATGAAAAAACTTGAACATTGTTTTTAACAATTATATCTTTTTCTTTAAAATAAGGCTCACCCATTTTAATTCCTAAAGCTTTTGCTTCGTTAGATCTCGCGATAATACAACCATCATTATTGGATAAAACTACAACAGGTTTTTTTCTAATTTTAGGATTAAACAATCTTTCACAAGATACATAAAAAGAATTACAGTCTATTAAAGCTATTTTTTTAGTATACTGAGTGGATGACATAAGTTACAACTCCCCAAATAAAAATATCTTCTTCTTCATTAATTAAAATTCGATCTTCAAATCTTTTAGAACCTGACGTTAAAAACTGTTTATCTTCTTCTTTAACAAAATTTTTAACAATTAATTCATCATGAACGTTTGCAATGACTGTTGAAAAATTTTTAGGATTTAAACTTTTATCGACAACTAGTAAATCGCCATCATTAATTCCAATATTGGTCATTGATTTACCCTGAACTCTAATAACAAAGGTTGCTGGAACGTTTTTGATTAAGTGAATGTTAAGATCAATATCCTCTTCAATATAATCTGTTGCAGGCGAAGGAAATCCAGCGCCAGCTTTGTGTAAGTAGTAGGGAATAGTTAGTTTCATAAATGTTCTTATTTTGTTCTCATTAATATACAAGTTATTCTATGGCGTCAATCAGGTTGTATTTTGAGTCTAAAATTGAATCAAAATGGAATCAAAAGGCGAACATTGACACTGCATTTTGTTGGCTTGTGGATAACTATGAACATAAATAGCTTTAAAAAAAGGAATGAAATAACAAACGAAAGGCTTATATAATTCTCTAAGTCTAAAACAAATGAAAAAATTAACTTGTCACTGTGGAGAAGTAGAAGCAGAAATTAACCTTTCAGAAAAAACCTTTGAAAAACTTAGAAGATGTAATTGCTCAATTTGTAAAAGAAAAGGAGCGGTCATGGCGATGATAGAAACAAAAGATTTAAAAGTTACTAAAGGCGAAGACAAAATATCAGTTTATAAATATCATACGAATGTAGCTGAACATTATTTTTGTAAAAATTGTGGGATTTATACCCACCATAAAATGCGTAGCAATCCTAATATGTACGGATTTAATATTGGCTGTGTTGAAGGAGTGGATCCGTTTTCATTTAAAAATATCGATTTATTTGACGGAACAAATCACCCTCTAGATCAAAAAAAATAATTTTTTAAATGCAATCTGTTAACGAGTGTTTTAATATTGTATGTGGAGATTGTTTAAAATTTATTAAATCTCAAGAGACAAAAACAGAAAAATTTAAAAACAAAAATAGAATGATTAAATCATTCTTAATTCCCGTATGTTTTTGGATATTTAAAAAAGCAAGTAAAAAAAAACCACTTATTTTGGGCCTATCAGGAGGCCAAGGAATAGGCAAAACGACAATATCTTCGATAATTACATTAATATTAAAAAAATATTTTAAGTTAAATATATTTAAAATTTCTATTGACGATTTTTATAAAACTAGAAAGGAAAGATTTTTTCTATCAAAAAAAGTACACCCTTTATTAATGGTCAGGGGAGTGCCTGGAACACATGACACAAATAATATGTACAATTTTTTCAAAAAAACAAAAAGCAAAAACTTCAAAAATTTAAAATTACCAAAATTTGATAAAGCTATAGATGATAGATGCAAAAAAAGCTCTTGGTACACTATTAAAAAAAGACCAAATGTAATAATATTTGAAGGATGGTGTGTAGGCGCAAGGGCACAAAAAAATTCTATGTTAAAAAAATCTATCAATTTTCTTGAAAAAACAAATGATCAAAATTTGATTTGGAGAAAATTTGTTAATAATCAGCTTAAAACAAAATATAAAATAATTTTTAAAAAATTGGATGCCCTTATATACTTGAAAGCTAAAAACTTTAGTTTGCTTCAAAAATGGCGTATAAAACAAGAAAAAAAGCTTTGGTTCACGTCAGCAAATAATAAAAAATTAAAAATAATGAATAAAGGAGAAGTAATAAATTTTATGCAAACTTATCAAAGAATTACTCAGAATATGTTTAAAGATGCGCCAAAATATGCCTCGATTATTTTGAATTTAAATAGTAATCATCAAATCAAAACAATAAATTATAGAAAGTAATGAGAATTTTTTTTTTAATAATAATTGTTGTAATGCTTGGTACTAGCAATGTATTTGCGTTGACTTTAAAAGAAGCATTAATTCAAACTTACAAAAATAATACAGAATTAAATGCTGAAAGAGAAAATATTAAAGTTTCACAAGAAGATCTTACAATTTCGAAAGCAGATTATCTACCCTCAGCAACTATTACTGGATCAAAGAGCAAAGAATCAACTAATAAGTTGACCAATCAAAGCGGAGGAGATGCCTCGATTACTGATGTTGACCCTTTAACAGCTTCTATAAAATTAGAACAAACCTTAATCGACTTTGGCAGAGATGCAGAATATCAGAAGAAAAAAATTGGAATTAATTTAGCAGAAGCTAAGTTATTAAAAAAAGAACAAGATATTTTTTATAAAGCAATTGAAGCCTATAGCGGTCTAATTTTAGCGAACGAAAAATTAACAATTAATCAAATAAACTTAAGCCTTTTAGAAAGACAAGTTGAAACTGATAAAGTTAGATTGGAAAGAGGACAAATTACCGTATCTGATTTGGCACAATCAGAATCTTCTTTAGCAGGTGCCAAAGCTCAATTTATCCAAGCAAAAAATGAAGTTGTTATTAATAAATTAAATTATGAAAATATAATTGGTAAAATTTCAAATCCAAAAAGTCTAGAAAAAACTTCAGAATCAATTGTTTTAATGCCTCAAACTTTGAATGGTGCAATAGATTTATCTAAACAAAATAATCCAGACATAACTATTGCTAAATTAGAGTTAGAGCAATCCGAGAAAGATATTGAAATTGCAGAATCTGATCTAAAACCGACAGCAACTTTGTCCCTTGAGAGATCTTATTCTGATGATTTAAGCTCAACATATGATGAAAGAGAAAAAGACGTTTTAAAAGCAACTGTGAGTTGGCCTTTTTATTCTGGCGGAAAAAAAAGAGTTACAGTTAGTAAAAATGAAAGTTTAAAAACCAGAAAAAGATTATTGCTGGATAATGTTATTAAAACAAACGATACAATTGTTGCTACTACTTGGGCCAATCTTCAGTCTTCAAAAAGTTTTTTAGATTCCACTAGATTGCAGGTTGGAGCTGCTGAGATTGCAAACGAAGGAATTACCGCTGAATACGAAAGGGGTTCCGGAAGAACTACCTTAGATGTAATCCAATCAAATACATTGTTGCTTAATGCGAAAGTCTCCTTAGCAAATTCTGAAAGAAATTATTTGCTTGCCCAGTATAATCTTCTTAAAGTCATTGGTTTACTGAACAGCAACTATCTAAAACTTAAATAAATAGCCATATTTTAGCTATTATAATATTTTTATTGCCAATAAGAACAAAATGTGTACATTTAAAATCATGATTCGATCATTAAAAAATGTAAAAAAAGAGGTAAAAAATGACAAAGAATAACCTAAAAGTAGTTAAATCTACGAAAAATCAAGAATTGGAAAACAAAGAGAAGAATAAAGCGTTAGACGCAGCAATCAGTCAAATCACAGATACCTTTGGAAAAGGTTCAGTAATGAAGCTTGGCCAACAAACAGCAATGGATATCGAGTCTATTTCTACAGGTTCTTTAAGTTTAGATTTGGCTTTAGGAATAGGTGGATTGCCCAAAGGAAGAGTTGTTGAAATTTATGGACCCGAGTCATCAGGAAAAACTACACTTGCTTTACAAGTTGTAGCCGAAGCTCAAAAAGCAGGAGGCATATGTGGTTTTATAGATGCAGAGCATGCATTAGATCCAGTTTATGCAAAAAAATTAGGAGTAGATACTGAGGAATTATTAATTTCACAACCAGACACAGGCGAGCAAGCTTTAGAAATAGCTGACACATTAATAAAATCAGGTTCTGTTTCAGTGTTAGTAGTAGACTCAGTTGCCGCACTAACTCCAAGAGCTGAAATAGAAGGAGAAATGGGAGATCATCATGTAGGTTTGCAATCAAGATTGATGAGTCAAGCATTAAGAAAACTAACAAGCTCAATTTCACGAACAAATACAATGGTTATTTTCATAAACCAAATAAGAATGAAAATCGGTGTAATGTTTGGAAGTCCCGAGACAACATCAGGAGGAAATGCATTAAAATTTTATTCTTCTGTGAGAATGGACATTAGAAGAATTGGAGCAATTAAAGAAAAAGACAGCATTATTGGAAACGCAACAAGAGTAAAAGTGGTTAAGAACAAAGTTTCTCCACCATTTAAAGTTGTTGAATTTGATTTAATGTATGGAAAAGGAATTAGCAAATCAGGAGAATTAATCGACCTTGGGGCTAAGGCAGATATCGTAGAGAAATCTGGAGCATGGTATGCATACAAGGGGGAAAAAATTGGCCAAGGTAGAGAAAATGCAAAACTTTACCTTGAGCAAAATCCAAAAGCTGCAGCTGAAATTGAAATGGCCATCAGAGAAAAAGCTGGAGTTATTTCAAAAAAGATTGAAGGCAACCCCATCGAGCAGGAAAAAACTGAATCAAAAGAAGAAATTCCTACTAAAAAAAATTAGCAGATAACTTTTAGTTATTAAAAGGCGCTTTAATAGAGCGCCTTTTTCCTTTTAGGGATATAGACATCGTAAAAAAATGCTGTATTTTAAAAATATGGCAGACAAAACACTTAATGAAATAAGAAATTCTTTTCTTAAATATTTTGAGAAAAATGATCATAAAATTGTAGAGTCCAGCAATTTAGTTCCTAACAATGATCCAACCTTAATGTTTGCTAATTCAGGAATGGTACAATTTAAAAATGTATTTACTGGACTTGAAAAAAGAGATTATCAAAGAGCAACAACATCACAAAAATGTGTAAGAGCAGGCGGAAAACATAATGACCTAGAAAATGTTGGTTACACACCTAGACATCATACATTTTTTGAAATGTTAGGAAATTTTTCTTTTGGAGATTACTTTAAAGAAAGAGCAATTGAGCTTGCATGGAATTTAGTTACCAAAGATTTTGGTATAGATAAAAAAAGACTTTATGTAACTGTATTTCATGAAGACAATGAAGCATTCAAATTTTGGAAGAAAATAGCGGGTTTTAGCGACGATCGAATAATCAAAATTCCAACATCTGATAATTTTTGGTCAATGGGCGAAACAGGACCTTGTGGGCCTTGCTCCGAGATATTTTTTGATCATGGTGATCATCTAAAAGGTGGTTTACCAGGTACGAAAGATCAAGAAGGAGATAGATATATTGAAATTTGGAACTTAGTCTTTATGCAATTTGAACAAGTTACAAAAGAAAAAAGAATAAATTTACCAAAGCCATCAGTTGATACGGGGATGGGACTCGAAAGAACAGCGGCTCTTTTGCAAGGAACTCACGACAATTATGAAACTGACCATTTTAAAAAATTAATTCAATCTATTTCTCAAGCTATAAAAAAAAAACCAGATAACAACTGCATTCATAGCTTTAGGGTAATTGCAGATCATTTAAGAGCAAGTTCATTTTTAATTGCAGAAGGTGTTTTACCTTCAAATGAAGGAAGAGGCTATGTTCTTAGAAGAATAATGAGAAGAGGTATGAGACATTCTCATTTACTTGGAGCAAAGGAACCAATATTTTTTAACATTTTTAAAACGCTCCAAGAAGAAATGTCAGGCAACTATCCTGAATTAGAAAGAGCCCAGTCATTAATTAAAGAAACACTACAGATGGAAGAAGAAAAATTTTTAGTTCTTTTAGAACGAGGAATAAAAATTTTAAATGAGGAAATTTCCAAAATAGATAAAATTTTATCCGGTGAAGTAGCCTTCAAACTTTATGATACTTATGGCTTCCCATTAGATTTAACAGAAGATATTTTAAAAAATAAATCATTAATAATTGATCATAAAAAATTTCAATCTTTAATGAAAGAAAGTAAAGAACTTGCAAAGAAAAATTGGAAAGGGTCTGGAGATAGTTCAGTTGATGAAATTTGGTTCGGTATTAAAGATAAGTTGGGACCAACAGAATTTTTGGGATATGAAAAAAATCAAGCAGAAGGAATTGTTTTATCTTTATTGAAAGATAATAAAGAAGTTCAAAAGTTAAACAAAGGTGACGAAGGAATGATTATAATCAATCAAACTCCTTTTTACGGTGAGTCTGGAGGTCAAGTAGGAGATATAGGCCAGATAATTTCTGGTGATTTTAAATTTGAAGTTTCAGATGTTCAGAAAAAATTGGGAGATTTATTTGTTCATTATGGAAAGGTTATAGAAGGATCAGCCAAAGTGGATGATAGCGTTGAAATGAAAATAAATTTTGAAAGAAGAAACAATATAAGAGCCTATCATTCTGCAACCCATTTACTCCACGAGTCTTTGAGAAGAGTTTTGGGAACTCATGTAATTCAAAAAGGATCATTAGTTGAATCTGATAGATTAAGGTTTGACTTTAGTCACATGAAACCAATTTCTTCCGAAGAAATTAACAAAATTGAAAGTTTTGTTAATTTAATGGTTGAGAAAAAATCAGATGTAAAAACTAGATTAATGACACCTAAGGAGGCAGTAGATAATGGAGCCTTAGCTTTGTTTGGTGAAAAATATGGTGATGAAGTTAGAGTTTTATCTATGGGGGATGAAAAAGAGAAGTATTTCTCTACAGAACTATGCGGCGGCACCCATGTAAGAAATACAGGCGATATAGGAAAGTTTAAAATTGTCAGCCAATCTTCAATTGCAGCAGGAGTAAGAAGAGTAGAAGCTTTAAGAGACAAGGAACTACAAGATTATTTAAATAAAAAAGAAAAACTTTCTGATCTTTCAAGTCAAAAAAATGAAGAAACAATCAAAGAATTGTCAGAAAAAATTATTCAACTTGGAGGAAAACCAAACTTAGAGAATAAAAATCAACAAGTTTTGATTAAAGATTTAGCTAAACAATTTGAACTACTTTCAGTTAAATCAATATTAAGCGATAAAACAAAAAATATAATAAACGATCAAGTAGTCAATAATATTAAAGTTAGATTTCAAAAAGTTACTGATTTACCACCGAAAGATCTAAGGAAACTTGTTGATGCGGGGAAAAAAGAATTAGGTGAAGGAATTGTTGTTGTTTTTGCAAGCAAAGATGGAAAAATTGGTTTAGCAGTGGGCGTTACAGATAAACTTACCAGCAAATATGATGCTGTTAAATTTGTAAAAACAGGATCAGAAATTGTAGGTGGTAAAGGCGGCGGCGGAAGACCCGATTTTGCACAAGCGGGTGGAATTGAAGTTAATAAAATAGATGAAGCTTTTGAAAAATTAAAAGCTTTAATTTAGCTTATTCTTTAAATTACCTTCTATTTCGTCCAAAAATTGATTTGTTGTAAGGAATTTTGTGGAAGGCCCAATTAAAATTGCTAAATCCTTAGTCATAGATCCGCCTTCAACACATTCAATGCAAACTTTTTCTAAAGTATTGGCAAATTTAATTAACTCTTCATTATTATCTAATTTTCCTCTGTGAGCTAGCCCTCTGGCCCAAGCAAAAATTGATGCAATAGGATTTGTTGAAGTTTCTTTTCCTTGCTGATGCATTCTAAAGTGTCTTGTTACAGTACCGTGAGCTGCTTCTGCTTCCATTGTTTTTCCATCAGGAGCCAAAAGTACACTAGTCATTAATCCCAATGATCCATAACCTTGTGCAACTGTGTCAGATTGAACATCGCCATCATAATTTTTGCAAGCCCAAATATATTTTCCACTCCATTTCATGGCACAGGCAACCATGTCATCAATTAACTTATGTTCATATGTTATATTATTTTTTTTAAATTCTAATTTAAATTCTTCATCAAATATTTTTTGAAAGATATCTTTAAATCTACCATCGTAAGATTTAAGAATTGTATTTTTTGTTGAAAAATAAACAGGCCACTTTTTAATCAATCCATAATTCAAACAAGATTTCGCAAAATCTTCTATGGATTTATCTAAATTAAACATTCCTAAAGCAATTCCGGATCCTGGAAAATTAAATACATCACGTTTTATTTCTTCTTTACCATCTTCTGATGTCCATTTAATTTCTAATTTTCCTTTTCCTGGAACTAAAAAGTCTGTTGCTCTATATTGATCTCCAAATGCATGTCTTCCAATAATTAATGGATCAGTCCAAGAAGGAACAAGTTTTGGAATATTTTTACAAATTATAGGTTCTCTAAATACAGTTCCTCCAATAATATTTCTGATTGTTCCATTTGGCGATCTCCACATTTTTTTCAGTTTAAATTCTTTTACTCTAGCTTCATCTGGAGTGATTGTTGCACATTTTATACCAACTCCATTTTTTTTAATTGCATTAGCACAATCAATTGTAATTTGATCAGAAGTATCATTACGACTTTTTATTCCTAAATCGTAATATTCTATTTTTAAATCTAAGTATGGAAGAATAAGCTTATTTTTAATGAATGACCAAATTACCCTGGTCATTTCATCACCATCCAATTCAACAATTGGATTATTTACCTTAATTTTGCTCATATTTCGATGTATCTAATTAATTGAATTTAGGCTTTTTATATACATATATACCTAAAAATTATCAAAATAAATAATTATGCTAGATAAAATATTTCCTAAAATTCATGGTGAGGGTTACAAGTTTTTGGTCATCTTTGGATTGGCCACTCTTGTTCTATACTTTATTCATGGTTTTTTTGGTTTTATCGGATTAGTTTTAACTATTTGGGTCTATTATTTTTTTAGAGATCCAGAAAGAGAATCTATTGGTGATGATAATTTTCTTACTAGTCCAGCTGATGGAATTGTTTTACAAGTAATTGAAACAAATGGGCCAAAAGAACTAGGACTTGAAAATAGAAAATTTAAAAAAATTAGTATTTTCATGAATGTATTTGATTGTCATGTTAATCGATCACCATGCTCAGGCAAAATTTCTGAAATAGTTTATAAACCAGGAAAATTTTTAAATGCATCTCTTGATAAAGCAAGTGAAGATAATGAAAGAAATTATTATAAAATAAAAAGTAGTATGAACGAAGATATTGTTGTGGTTCAAATTGCAGGATTAATTGCAAGAAGAATAGTTAACGAAACATCTAAAGATCAAGAATTAAAGCAAGGTTCAAGAATTGGCATGATAAGATTTGGAAGTAGAGCAGATATATACTTTGAAAATTATCATCCTTTAGTTAAAATAAATCAAAAAACAATTGCTGGAGAAACATTGCTAGCAAAAAAGTAATTTTATGGAACAACCAAATCAAAAAATTAAATTAGTAAATAATAAAAAGACTAGAGTCATTCTACCTAATATTTTTACATTGGTAGGAGTTTGTATAGGTTTAACTTCAATTAAATTTGCTTTTGATAGTAAATTTGCACTTGCAATAATTGCTATAATTGTTGCTGCATTTATTGATGGTTTAGATGGGAGAATTGCAAGATTAATTAAAGGAACTTCAAAAGTTGGTAAAGAATTAGACTCGCTTACAGATGTAATTAGTTTTGGTGTAGCACCAGCTTTTATAATGTATTTTTGGAAACTTAACGAGGTTGGCAGAATAGGTTGGTTGATTTGTCTGGTCTACGTAATTTGCGTAGCCTTAAGGCTTGCCAGATACAACATTACATCAGACAATGAACCTTCTTGGCGTGATAATTTCTTTGAAGGAATACCTTCACCTGCAGGAGGTGTTTTAGTTTTAATGCCACTGATTTATAGCCTTAGCGATATTCAATTACTTTCAATAAATTATGAAATATTTGTTCCTTCTTTATTTGTAATAATTTCAATTCTTTTAATTAGTAAAATTCCAACTTATTCATTGAAACGAATTTCAGTTCCAAGATCAATGACAATCTTCTTAATATTTGGAATAATTTTATATTTTGGATTAATTTTAATTTATACATTTAATGCAATTGTACTTTCTGGAATACTTTATTTCATCGTAATTCCTATGAGCTATCTTCATTATCAAAGAATGAGCAAAAAATATAAGGAACAAATAATAGATCACGATGAACATGAAGATATACTATAAATGAAAAACAATGTTATTGTTTCCTTAGCTGACTCAAATTATTTTGAGTTACTAAATGAATTAATAGACTCCATAAAAAAATTTGAACAAAGTAAAAATATTTCAATTTGTATTTTAGATGCGGGATTAACAGAAGATCAAAAAAATAAATTATCACAAAAAATAGATGAAATTAAAATTGCAGAGTGGGATATTGAAGTCTCCGGGCATAAAGTTATTGGAAAAGAATGGTTAAAAAGCCAAGTATCAAGAGCTTTTCTTCCGAAATATTTTCCAGGATATAAAAAATATTTATGGATAGATTGTGATGCTTGGGTAAATGACTGGCAATCAGTTGAGCTATATTTCAAAGCCTGTGAAAATGGAAAACTTGGAATTACTCAAACAATGGGACCTGGATATAAAATAATGTCAAAAGTAAAATGGATTTTTGGAAAATTAGCATTAATTAAATCTCAAAATTTTAAACACGCAATCAACTCTAATATAGGAATTGATAAAGCAAGAAAGTTAGCATTTGCTCCACATATTAATATTGGTGTTTTTTCCTTGGAACACGATTCATCATGCTGGAAGAGTTGGCAAAATAATCTTGCAATAACTTTAAAGTCTGGAAAAATTTTTGGCTCTGAAGGGTTGGCAATTAATATGAGTGTTTATGTTGATGATGTTGATACAGAATTTCTTCCATTAAATTGTAATTGGATAGCAAGCAATTTACTGCCAAAGTTTGATGAAGAAAAACAAACTTTTGTAGAACCGTACCTACCAAATTATAAAATTGGCATCATGCACTTGGCTGCAGGACTTTGGAAAGATGATAAAGATATGAGATTAGATAAAAGTGTTGAGATAAAAATAAAAACTCTTGATAACAAAACTATTTCAAAAAGCTTAAGGTTTTTAAATTAATTGAAAAAAAATAAAATTTCCAAAAACTGGATCAATAAGCAAAGACGAGATATATACGTTAGACAATCAAAAGTGGAAGGTTATAGATCTAGAGCGGTATATAAACTTCAGGAAATTGATGAAAAATTTAAAATATTAAAAAACGGTATATCATTAATTGATCTTGGTGCGGCACCAGGAAGTTGGTCCCAATATGTTGAAAAAAAAATTAAAAATGGAAAAATTTTATCCATAGACCTTAAAGAAATTGATAAAATTGGAAACACTTTTCATATAAAGGGAGATTTTACAGATCCAGAATATCAGGACCGCGTCAAAGATTATTTTGGTTCCAAAGTAGATATTGTTTTGTCCGATATGGCAGTAAATACTACTGGAAATAAAAATCTAGATTCTATTCATACAAGCGCACTGTGTATGGAGGCTATGAATTTTTCTAAAAAAATATTAAATAGTAATGGAAAATTTGTCTCAAAAATATTTATGGGGTCTACATTTAATGAAATTGTCGCAGAAGCAAAAAAAATATTTAAAGAAAGCAAAGTTTTTAAACCCGCAGCAAGCCGAAAAGACTCAAAGGAAAATTTTATAATTTGTAAATTTTTACGATAGGTCCTCTTTAAATTTTCAAAGAATCATATATACAAGGACATGGATCCTATTAAAGAAGCACTTACATTTGACGACGTTTTACTAACTCCCAAGTATTCCGAAATTTTACCTTCGAAAGTTACAACAAATACATCTCTTTCTAAAAATTTAAATTTAAAAATACCAATTATTTCATCGGCAATGGATACTGTGACAGAATCTAAGATGGCTATAGCAATTGCCAAGGCTGGCGGCATAGGTGTTATCCATAGAAATTTAGATATTAAGTCTCAGATTTCTGAGATTAATAAAGTAAAATCAAAAAAATTATTAGTTGGTGCAGCAGTTGGAGCAGGACCATTAGAATATAAAAGGGCAGAAGCAATTTTAAAAGCAAATGTAGATTTAATTGTTGTTGATACTGCTCATGGACATACAAAAAAAGTAGGTGAAATAATTAGAAAAATAAAAAAATTAAAATCAAAAAAAACAACATTATGTGCAGGAAATATTGCAACAACCGAAGCAGCAAAATTTTTAATTAAACTAGGAGCAGAAGTGATTAAAGTTGGAATTGGTCCAGGATCAATTTGCACTACTCGATTAGTAGCAGGCATTGGAGTACCCCAACTCAGTGCTATTTTGGCAGTTAGAAAAGGTGTTGGAAGAAAAAAAGTTTCAATAATTGCTGACGGTGGGATTAAATTTTCAGGAGATATATCAAAAGCTTTGGCAGCAGGTGCTGATGCTGTGATGATAGGATCTTTATTTGCAGGAACAAACGAGTCTCCGGGAAAGATAATAAAGAAAAATGGGAAACTCTTTAAAAGTTTTAGAGGAATGGGGTCAATAGGTGCCATGAACAAAGGATCTGCGGATAGATATTTTCAAACAAAACAAAAAAACACTTCAAAATATGTTCCAGAGGGAGTCGAAGGATTAGTAAAGTACAAAGGATCTGTAGAAAAGATAATTTACAGATTAATTGGAGGTCTAAAATCATCCATGGGGTATTTAGGCAAAAAAAAAATAATAAATTTAAGAAATAAACCTAAATTTGTAAAAATTACAAAAGCCGGTTTTTACGAAAGTATGGTACATAATATTGATGAAGTAAAAAAATAATATGAGTAAATTACTAAAATATATTTTAATTATTTTTGTTATTACTAGCTTTGAAAGTTTTGCTAAAGAAAACTTTTTTAATGAAGCAAAAAATTTGTTTGATAAAGGCAAATATGAAGAATCTAAATTTTTATTTCAAAGTAATATTGTTTTTAATCCAAAAGATGCAAAATCTTACCTTTATTTAGCTAGAATTTTTGAAACAGAAGAAAACGAAATAGAAAAAGAAAAAAATGTAAATACCACACTGTTACTTGAGCCAGATAATGAAGATGCAATGTATATGCTGATCGATTTAAAATTAAAAAGATCTGATTACGCAAAAGTAAAAGAGTTAAATGAAAAATTTCAAATTATTTGCTCATCACTTTGCAACAAAATCGACTCTATTAAAGAAAGATTAACAAATATTGAAGCAAAAGATGAGTCTTGAAGGCAATCTTAAAAAAATCTTAATCATTGATTTTGGTTCTCAATTTACACAACTTATTGCAAGAAGAATAAGGGAGCTAGGAGTTTATTCTGAAATTATTAGTCATAAAAAAATTAATAATTTAGAAAAATTAAAAAGAAATGTTCAGGGATTAGTCTTATCAGGAGGACCATTGAATGTTTATGAAAATAAAAAAGTAAATTTTAATAAAAAATTACTAGACTTAGACATTCCTGTTCTTGGTATTTGCTTTGGACATCAAATTATTTCTAAAGAATTAGGTGGCAGAGTAAAAAAATCTAAATTTAGAGAATTTGGTTTAGTAAAAATTAAAAAAAACAATAATAGCATCTTAACGAAGAATTTTTTTAATAATAAAGGATCAAACAATGTTTGGATGAGTCATGCAGATCAAGTTTCAAAACTTCCTAAAGGATTTAAAATTATTGCCTCTAGCAATAATTCTAAACTAACAATAATCGAAAATACAAAAAAAAGAATGTATGGAATACAATTCCATCCAGAAGTAACTCATACCCAAAAAGGAAAAATTATTTTAAGAAATTTTATTTTCTCAATTTGTAAGCTGAAGAAAAATTGGTCATTTAAACAACAAAAAAAAAAACTAATTAAAGAAGTGAGAAATCAAGTTGGCAATTCTAAAGTCATATGTGCTTTATCAGGAGGCGTTGACAGTAGTGTTGTTGCAAAGTTATTGGATGCTGCAATAGGTAAAAATCTAACTTGTATATTTGTAAATACAGGTTTGCTTAGAAAAAACGAGGAAAATCAAGTTATTAATACATTTAAGAAAAAATTCAAAATAAATTTGATTTATGTAAATGCAAAAAAAAATTTTTTAAAAGAATTAAAAAATATTTCTGATCCAGAAAAAAAACGAAAAATAATTGGAAACCTTTTTATAAAAGTTTTTGAAAAATATGCAAAAAAAATAAAAAATGTAAAATTTTTATCACAAGGAACTCTTTATCCTGATTTAATAGAAAGCAAGTCAGTAACTGGAAGTCAAACTTCAAAAATTAAATCCCATCATAATGTTGGAGGATTACCAACCAAGATGAAATTAAAATTAATAGAACCTCTAAAGCACTTGTTTAAAGATGAAGTTAGGAAATTAGGCTTAGAGTTAAAATTAACAAAAGACATTATTTCAAGACATCCTTTTCCTGGACCTGGTTTAGCAATAAGAATGCCAGGAGTTATTACCGAGGATAAAATAAAAGCATTAAAAGAAGCAGATTATTATTTTATTCAAGAACTAAAAAAACATAATTTATATGACAAAATATGGCAGGCTTATGCAGCATTGCTTCCAGTAAAAACCGTGGGTGTAATGGGTGATAATAGAACTTATGAACATGTTTGTTTGCTTAGGGCAATTACTTCAGAAGATGGAATGACTGCTGATTTTTTTAATTTAAAAAAAAATTTTATGCAAATAATTTCAAACAAAATTATAAATAATATTAAAGGGATTAATAGAGTAGTATATGATATAACTTCAAAACCGCCAAGCACAATAGAGCTAGAGTAATGTCTCAAAAAATTAAAAAAATAAGTAATAAAAAGAATAAATCCAAGATTATTTGCCTTACAGCATATTCTAAGAATGTTGCTGAAGCTTTAGATGGTCACACCGATATAATACTTATCGGAGATTCGCTTGGATCGGTACTATACAATTATAATACTACTAGAAAAGTTTCTTTAAAAACGATGATTGAACATTCAAAAAGTGCACGAATAGGAATTAAAAAAAGTTTAATGGTAGTTGATATGCCTTATCAGACTTATCGAAATAAAAAGGAAGCACTTAGAAATGCTAAGAAAATCATCAAATTAACCAAATGTGAAGCAGTTAAACTTGAAGGAGGTAGCTCAATTATAAAAATTGTTGAATATTTAATAAAAAATAAAATTCAAGTAATGGGTCATTTAGGAGTTCTGCCTCAAAGCGTTATTGGAAAATTCAAATTTAAAGGAAAGACAGAATCAGAAAGAAAGAAAATTTTTAAAGAAGCTAAACTCCTAGAATCAAAGGGAGTATTTTCAATTGTTTTAGAGTGCGTAGAATCTTCTTTAGCAAAAAAAATAACTAAATCTTTAAAAGTACCAACTATTGGAATTGGCTCTTCCATTAATTGCGATGGTCAAGTTTTAGTTACAGATGATTTATTAGGTTTAAATGATACAAAAATAAAATTTGTAAAAAAATTTGCTAATATTAAAAATCAAATTAAAAAAGCTGCACAAAAATTTAGATCTGAAGTGATAAATAAAAAATACCCAACAAAAAAGCACTCTTATAGTTAGAAGAATCTTTTAAAAGACTCGTTTATTTCAAGAATATTTAGATCGCTTAGGCCACCTATAATTAATTGAATAGCAACAATCAAAACTACTATTAAACCAAGATATCCAATCCATTTATAATTTTTAATATAATTAGCTAAGTATGTTGCAAGCGTACCAATCAGGACAACCGATAAAAAAAGACCAAAAAACATTAATCCAATATATTCTTTTGAAGCAGCAACAACTCCTATTACATTATCAAAACTCAAAGTGATATCAGCAAATAAAACTTTATAAACACTATTAACAAATGATGGTTCTTTAGATATTTTTGTGGGTGATTTTATTTTTTTTGTTTCAAAAAGATCTCTTCTTAAATCATTAACAATCCAAATTAACAGCAACCCACCAACAATTTTTATTACTGGAAAACCAAAAAGATAAGTAGCAGATAGGGCAAATATAATTCTAAATATAAATGCAGCCAAAACTCCATACATAATAATTTGTTTTCGATGTTTTGGAGCAAAGTTTGCAGCAATCATTCCAATTATTATGGCATTATCTGCTGCCATGACTATATCAATGAAAATGATTTGTACTAAAACTATGGATTCTTCTAACAATATAATTATATAATACAGTTATTCTTTTTGTATTCAACTAAAAGTATTATTAAATTTTTATTGATTTAATTTTTTATACACTATTAAATAAACTTTTTAAAATAGGAGGAAAAATGAAATTTTTAAAATATTTAGTATCAATCATTGCTTCTGTGTTACTATTTACAAACGCATCAAATGCAGCTGAAAAATGGGATATGGCTTTAGCTTATGGTGCAGGTAACTTTCACTCAGCTAACGCTGCAGAATTTGCAAAAAATGTTAGTGACAATAGTGGTGGTAAGCTAACTATAGTTACACATCCAGGAGGTTCACTCTTTAAAGGTGGAGAAATATTTAGAGCTATAAGAACTGGCCAAGCTCAAATAGGAGAAAGATTTATGTCTGCTTTAGGAAAAGAGGACCCATTATTAGAAGTAGACTCACAACCTTTTTTAGCAACAACCTATGATGACGCTATGGATCTATATCAAGCTTCAAAGCCTGAAATTGTAAAAGGACTTGATAGCAAAGGTTTAGTTTTTTTATATGCCGTACCATGGCCAGCACAAGGTTTGTACAGTAAAAAAGAAATTAACAGTGTTGCTGATTTAAAAGGTTTGAAATTTAGAGCATATAATTCTGCAACTATTAGAATTGCTGAACTGACTGGAATGGCACCAACAAAAATTGAAGCTGCTGAAATTAGCCAAGCTTTTTCAACAGGTGCAGTTGAAAGTATGATTACATCACCAACTACCGGAAAAAATAAAAAGATTTGGGAAAATGGAGTTAAATATTTTTATGATATTGCGGCTTGGTTTCCAAAAAATATGGTTATAGTGAATAAAGATGCTTGGAATAAATTGGACTCAGCAACACAAAAACTAGTTATGATGGAAGCATCGAAAGCAGAGAAAAAAGGATGGGCTTTATCTAAAAAAGGAAACAAAGATGATAAAAAAGCTCTTGCTGATGCTGGAATGAAAGTTGGAAAAGTTAATGCAGAACTAAAAAAACACTTTGAAAATGTAGGAGCTACTATGTCAAAAGAATGGGCAGATAGAGCTGGATCTCGTGGACAAGGTGTTCTTGCTGCTTACAAATAAAATATAATATTTAAAAAAGGCCGTATAATTAATAATTAAACGGCCTTTTTTTATGCTTTGTAAAATTGATAATTATTTAAGAATTCTATACAGACTGTCAGGATATATTGCTGCAGTTTTTTTAATATTAGTAGCTACATTTATTTTAACAGGGATTGCATCTAGGATATTTGGTTTTTATATAAGAGGACTAGCTGAGTACTCAGGCTATAGCATGGCCGCATCTTCTTTTTTAGCTTTAGCTTATACATTTGGTGAAAAAGGTCATATTAGGATTACTTTATTTTTAGAAAAATCAAAAGAAAAAATAAGAAAACTTTTAGAGCTCTGGTGTTTATTTATAGCTTCATTTTTTTCAGGATTTTTATCTTATTATTTTATCAAAATGCTAATTATATCAATACAGTTTGGAGAACGAAGCGAAGGAGCTGATGAAATATATATTTGGATACCTCAATTATCAGTAGCCATAGGTTCAACTATTTTTTTTATTTGTATTTTACACAATTTTATATTGTCGATTCTAAACAAAAGTAAAAATTAAATATGCCAGAACTATTTTTAACAATTTTTTTTATATCTATTTTGTTATTTTTTCTTGGAACTGGAGTTTGGGTAGCAATAAGTATGATTGGTGTATCTGCAATTGGTATGATTATTTTTACATCAAGACCCGTTGGAGATGCTATGGCCACAACAATATGGGGGACTAGTTCATCTTGGACTTTAACTGCTTTACCATTGTTTGTTTGGATGGGAGAAATTTTATTTAGGACTAAATTATCAGAAAATTTATTTAAAGGTTTATCACCTTGGATGTCTCGATTACCCGGAGGATTAATTCATGTGAATATTGTTGGCTGTGCATTATTTGCTGCAATTTCTGGTTCATCTGCCGCAACAGTTGCTACAGTTGGCAAAATGTCTATTCCAGAATTAAGAAAAAGAAAATATCCAGAAAAATTATTACTTGGTAGTTTAGCAGGTTCCGGAACATTAGGATTATTAATACCACCTTCAATTATTTTAATTATATATGGTGTAACAGTTCAAGAGTCTATTGCTAAACTGTTTATAGCTGGAATCTTGCCCGGAGTTATGCTTGCAATATTTTTTATGTTTTATGTAATTGGATGGTCTTTAGTTAATAAAAAAGAAATGCCAAAAGTTACAGAAACTTTTTCTTTTTCAAAAAAAATAAAAGATTCAGGTCAATTAATTCCAGTTATAGTTCTTATAACTGCAGTCATAGGTTCTATATACGCTGGAATTGCAACCGCTACTGAAGCGGCATCTTTAGGAGTAGTTGGAGCTTTGATTTTATCTTTTTTTCAAAAAAGTCTGACAAGAGAAAATTTTAAATTATCTTTGTTAGGAGCTACTAAAACTTCTTGTATGATTGCCTTCATTCTTGCTGGATCATCTTTTTTATCTTTGGCAATGGGATTTACTGGATTACCTAGAAATTTAGCAATTTGGATACAGGAAATGAATTTATCTCCTTATTTACTAATTTTTGTACTAACAATTTTCTATATAATTTTAGGAATGTTTTTAGACGGAATATCAGCAGTTGTTTTAACTATGGCAATAATCGAACCAATGATTAGACAAGCAGGATTTGATATGATCTGGTTTGGTATATTTCTTGTTATTGTTGTTGAAATGGCACAGATAACACCTCCAGTTGGTTTCAATCTTTTTGTTCTTCAGGGTATGGCGAACAAAGATATGGGATATATTGCCAAAAGTGCATTTCCTCTATTTTTATTAATGATATTAGCTGTAATAATAATAATTATTTTTCCTGAAATTAGTCTTTGGTTGCCTGAGCAAATGATTCAAAATATAAATTAATATATTAAAATATCATTATTCATTAATGGTCATTTTGTAATTTTTAATAATAAATTTGTTCAAATACCTAGTTTATTTAGGCCAAATTAAACATTTACATCAACTTTCAAGACAACTACCTTATCGTAAAATTTAAATAAAAATGAAGGGGATAAAAAATGATTAGATCAAAAAAGCTCTACAATTCAGATTTAGCTCCAACTCCAAGAGGTAAGAAGAATTGGGGATGGTTTGAGATCTTTAACGTATGGGCAAATGATGTGCAAAGTTTATTTGGTTATACTTTGGCGGCATCACTATTCTTGGCTTCAGGTTTAAATGGTTGGGCTGTATTTCTTGCTCTTGTACTAGCAGGATTCTTTATTATGTTTCTGGTCAACCTATCGGGTAGTCCAAGTGTTAAACATGGAATTCCTTATCCAGTTTTTGCTCGTGTAAGTATGGGAGTATTTGGTGCAAACTTTCCAGCAATGGCTAGAGGACTTGTCGCAATGTTTTGGTATGGAGCTCAAACTTATGCAGCTTCAACAGCAGTTGCACTCTTGATTACCAGTATTACAGGTTCAAGTGGAAGTGGAAGTTACCTGGGAATGACAGATATAATGTGGATTTCATTTATATTTGTTTCAGGTTTCCAAATATATTTATTCTGGCAAGGGATAGATTTAATAAAAAGATTCTTGAATTTTGCAGGACCAGCAGTTTATGTTGTGATGATTCTTTTAATGTTTGCTATTTGGGCGAAAGCTGGCGGAGGTCTTTTATCAGAAGTTGGAAATATATTTTCTGGTGGAGCTCGTTCAGGTGGTTTTGAAGGTTTAGGATCATTTGGTGCATTTCTAGCTGTGTTTTCAATTATGGTTGGATACTTTGCTGCAGTTGTAATTAACTTTGGTGACTTTGCTAGATTTGTTAAAAATGAAGATGAAATGAAAAAAGGTAACCTATGGGGTTTAGTAGGAAACATAATTTTCTTTTCTTTCATCACATTAATGATTACTGGTGGAACTATAGCTGTATTTGGCGAATACGTTTCACAACCTACAGATATGGTGGCTAAAGTTGACAACATACTATTAACAATTATTGCAGCGTTTGCATTCTTTGCAGCGACAGTTGGAATTAATATGGTAGCAAACTTTATACCTCCTGCTTACGACTTGGCGAACTTAATACCTAGTAAAATCAATTTTAGAATTGGCGGATTAATCACTGCTGGTTGTGGATTTGTTATAGGTGGCTTATGGGTTGCGGTTATTACACAAATGGGAATGTTTCCTTTTGTAAATACACTTGGAGCAATTCTTGCACCTGTATTTGGTATAATGATTGTTGACTACTATGTGATTAAAAATGAGAAATTGTATGTAAATGATTTATTCTCTACAAAGCGAAAAGGTAGATACTACTACAACGATGGCTTTAATAACAAAGGAATGTTAGCTTGGATTATTTCTGGTTACATCGCTGTTGGTACTGTTTGGCCAAATATTTTAATCATTGATAGTTTAACAAACTTCTTTGCTAACTTAGGTGGCGGAGGAGGATATGCGTGGATTATTGGTGCATCTTTAGGCGCACTTATTCACTATGCAATATCAAAAGAATAAATTTCTTTAAACAATTATAGACCCGTCGTATTTATACGGCGGGTTTAGTATTCTAAGATTATTTTTTCGTTTTTTAAATCTTCAATTACCAAATTATCACCTACGCCTTTTCTATCTACTACCAAAAAATTCATATCTTCAGTAGAAATTAATGGAAAATGCCATATGCCAGGATTGTAATTTATGCCAATTCCAGGGGACACTATAAATGATTCAATTTGATTTAGATCAGGTTTGTCGCCTTGAGGTGCTACTAAACATAAAAAAGTTGTTTCCTTCAGAGGAATAAATGCTTGGCTTCCTAAAGGATGTTTTTCCATCATATCTATTTTCATTGGAAATTGTCTTTTTAAGGCAGAAAAAATACTAATAGTAGTCTCCCCATTATCTTTGGAAGTGTTTAGATTAGCTATATTATCGTATCTTTTTGCATAACCATTATTTATATCAATCGGATTTATATCTTTGGTGCTAATTACATCTCCAAACTCTGAAAAGTTTAACTTATTTATAAGTTTTGGTTTTGTAATTGTTTCCATTAATCAACCTTTCCAAAGGCTCTAATTCTAGAAATTCCACCATCTGGGAAAATATTAATTTTAATATAATTTATTTTTTGATTCTTCATTAATTTATTTCGAAAATTATGCTTTCTATTTGCGTAAAGTTTTACATTATTTAATAAAAATTTCCAATTTGTTGATTTACCAATTATTGATTTGCTAGAAACTTTTTTAGTAATGTAAGCGGCTTGTAAGGAGCATTTGTCTGGGTAGTTTCCTTTAAAATGATGAGTGTCAATTTGAATTTTATTAATTTTTCCAGGCAATGCACACTTAATAATCAACCAGTCAAAATTTTTTCCTCTACTTCTTCTTGTTTCCCAACCATCACCCATATTTCTTCCTGTTCCGGGTGCAAGAATATTTTCTGCTCTTCCAAAGTGTTCATTATTACATACAATTGGTGTTGCTCCATTCAAAACTGATGTTAGATTTAACGTTTTTTTTCCAAATCTTTTTTTAACAATCATCGAACCATATATTCTTAATCTAGCAACACCACCATCAGGAAAAATATTTAATTTAATATGTGAAAAGATGGATTTGTTTTTAATATTAAAATAATGATGACTATTTGGTTTTGTAGGTATTTTTTTTAAAATTGTAATCCATTTTAAATTTTTTCCAGGTGTTTTTTTTTTACTGAAACAAGCTTCCAAAGAAACTTTTGACGGTTGGTTTCCAGAAAAATATGACGTATCTATATCTACTTTGTGTATTTTTCCTGGTCTGCCAAGTTTTAAAATTAAGTAATCATGACCTTTACTTCTCTTTCTTCTTGTTTCCCATCCATCCATCCATTTTCCATTTTTATCAAAGACTCCTTCTTTAAATACAGGAGGCCAAGGGTTGATGACTCTCTTTGCTGGAGCAAAAAATTCATCTGTTTTATATATTATTTTTGAGCCTAATCTTGATTGTGCAAGATCTATTAATCCATTTAAAAAAATATTTTTTTTTTCAGTCATCGGAAATTTATGTATCTGAGTAATTTTTAATCCAATATTTTGCAACATCTATTCTTTTACAAATCCATATGTCTTTGAATTTTAAAACATAATCTAAAAATCTTTTTAATGACTGAATTCTTCCAGGCCTACCAATTAATCTACAATGTAACCCAACTGACATCATTTTAGGACTAGTTTTTCCTTCTTCATAAAGAGCATCAAAACTATCTTTTAAATATGTATAAAACTGATCTCCACTATTAAAACCTTGATTTGTAGCAAACCGCATATCATTGTTATCCAAGGTATAAGGTATGATTAGTTGTTTTTTATTTTTTCTATATTCCCAGTATGGCAAATCATCACTGTAAGAGTCGCTGTCGTATAAAAAGCCACCATCTTCAAAAACTAAATCCCTGGTGTTAGGACTACATCTTCCGGTGTACCAACCTAAAGGACGCTTACCAAATATTTTTTTATTTGTTTTAATTGCAAGTTGCATATGTTTTTTTTCGACTGACTTACTAATATTTTGATAATCAATCCATCTCCAACCGTGCGAAGCTATCTCATAATCAGCTTCTTTGATTGCTTTGCAAACATCGGGATTTTTTTCTAAAGCCATCCCAACCCCAAATATTGTAACTGGTATTTTTTTTTCTTGAAATAATTTGTGTAACCTCCAAAAACCTCTTCTAGAACCATATTCATATAATGATTCCATATTGATATGCCTTCCTTTTATTGGTTGTGCACCGATAATTTCTGATAAAAATACTTCAGAATGTTTATCACCATTCAGAACACAATTTTCTGCTCCTTCTTCATAATTTAAAACAATTTGAACAGCAATCCTTGCATTATTTGGCCATTGAATTGTTACTCCTTTAGCTCCATAGCCAACCATATTTCTAGAATATTTTTTAGACATTTTGATTTATTTATATTTTAAATTTAAATTCTTAACAATCCATATATAGAGCAAATCTCATCAATAAGAATTGATAAAAAATTAATTAATTTAAAATCATTTACATTATTTGATAATTTTAAAGATAAAACTATCGTTTTAAAATAATGGATTATAGGCCCATTGTAGAATTGCCTGTCTTTGTTTTCTTCTGCAATGAATATTTCCCGGTTCACAGTTTTTTTGAATCGCTATTACATGTCTTTTAAAAGCTTTCCATCTTTTTATTTGAATTTCATCAATTTTTGAAATTCTTCTTCCATTTATAAATCTACAGTACCATTGAAACCATCCGAGAGGATCTTCTTTAAAAATCCAGCCTTTATCAATCCAATATTTTCTAGACAAACCAGCCGCAATTTTGAAACGATTTTTATTGACGTCAAATGTTTTGCTTAATTTTGCATTTTTAAACCATGACTTTGGATATTCTTGTATTTTATTTTCAAAATATGCTCCTCCAAAAACTCCAAGTTCAAGCATTTTTTTTGGTGATAATTGAGGTTTGAATAATTTATAGAAATCGTTTGTTTTTTCTAAAACTTTTACCTTCATTTTGTTTTAGATTTTTGCAAATGATCTATACTTAATAGTCCTGCTCCATTTATAAGTATTATTATAAAACCTCCTGCAATAGCTAAATCTTTTAAGAAGAAAGTCATTTGCATTCCATTATTAAAATTTGTATGGAAAATTATTGCTACAGTTAAAGTAAAAAGAACCATTACCGAAGCTGCAATTTTTGTTTTATAGCCAATAATTAAGAGCAAGGGGAAAAAAATCTCAACAAATATTGAGGGAAAGAACAATATTTCTGGAACACCGAAATCTTCCATATAAATAATTGTTTCTTCTTGAAAAAAAAACTTTCTAATACCTTCTGCTAAAAATAATACCGAGAGAAAAATTCGGCCAAATAATTCCAAAATATGCATTTTATTTTTTTTCTATAAGCTCTTTTAATTCATTGTACTCTTCACATTTACATCCTTTTAGAACTTCCAATTTTTCTTTTGCAAGATCAATTCTATTTGTTTTAACATACAGTTCTCCAAGATATTCATTTATACCTATGTGTTTTGGATCTATTTTTAATCCTTGTAAATAATATTTTTCAGCGTTTTCAAAATCACCTAGTTTACGAGTTGCATATCCCAAATAATTTAAAGTATCCGGTTTATTCGGATTTTTTTTATTAGCTTTTAAAAGATATTTTTTAGCCCTTTCATATCTCTTAAGAGCTTTTTTAGTTTTACCTTTTTCATCTAATTTTTTTGCAGCTTTAATTAGATCTGATCCTTTTTTGTAATAGTCAGCTTTTGATCCACCACTATCACCAGTTGCAGCAGAAAAACAAATTTGTGAAAATGAAAAAGTAAAAAGTATGATTATTAAAAATTTTTTAAGCATTTTGGTTAAATTTTTGCATTTTATTTAATGGTTTTAAAATTAATCCATTTTCAACTAAGTTATCTTTAATAGACTTGGCAGTTGCTAATGAACTTTCGTTATCACCATGTATGCAAATGGAATCAATTTCACAAGGTATCTTTTTACCAGAGTGACAATTTAACGCCTGATTTTTTACCATGCTTAAAACGTGTCTTTTAGCCTCTTCAGGGTTGGTAATTAATGCATTAGGTTTTGATCTGGAAACTAAATTTCCATCATCTTCATAATTTCTATCTGCAAATATTTCGCACGCTATTTTCATATTTAATGTTTTTGCAGCTAATTCCATTTTAGAGCCAGTTGGAACCAGGTAAATTAAATCTTTACTTATATCGTTTATTGCCTTTGCTATTGTTGTTGCTAAATCTATATCTTCGCAAGCCATATTATTTAATGCCCCATGAGGTTTTATATGTGTAACATTTTCATTAAGAGATAAAGCAATTTTTTGTAAAATTTCATACTGATCTACAATTAGTTTTTTTATCTCTGAAGAAGATAAAGCCATTCTTTTTCTTCCAAAATTTTCAGGGTCATTAAAAGATGGATGAGCTCCAATGCTAACTCCATTTTTTTTAGATATTGTAACTACCCGATTCATAGTTTCTTCATCACCAGCATGATATCCACAAGCTACGTTCGCAGAGTTTACAATGCCTAATAAATCAGGATCGTATTTATTTGAATGATGTTTAGATTTTTCACCTAAATCACAATTGATATTAATTTCCATATTATTAATAGTTAAAGTATAACACTTATTAATAGTTAAAGTATAACACTTCATGATAAAAAATATAATAAATCTTGGTGACTCTGCCATATATTGTGATTTTGGAAGCGAAGTCAGTAGAGAGATAAATTCACAAGTTATAAATTATTTTAAAAATTTACAAAATAACAAAATATCTGGAATCACAAATATTACACCTTCATACAATAAATTAATTATTTCTTTTGACTTAGCACAAATAAATTATGAAAAACTAAAAAACAAAATACTCAAAATTAAACTAGAAAATTTTGACAAAGGATCAAAAAATATTATTAAAATCCCAGTTTGTGTGGATAAAGAGTTTTCACTTGATCTAAATAGACTTTCTGCAAATCTAAAAATTAACATTGAAAAAATTTTAAATTCTTTTTTTAATAAAAAATATTTTTGCTATATGACAGGTTTTATTGCTGGCATGCCTTTTATAGGGGATATAGATAAAGATATTAGATTTAAAAGATTAGAAACTCCTAGAATTAAAGTTCCAAAAGGGTCTATAGGAATTACTGAACAGTTCTGTAATATTTATACTTTTGAAAGTCCTGGAGGCTGGAACATCATAGGAAATACTCCAATAAAAGTTTTTGATAAATTTAATAACAGTAGACCAGCAAAAATTAATCCTGGAGATACTGTGGAGTTTTATAAAATAAGCAAATCTGAATATTTAAATTGGAATGAATAAAGCGTATTTTGAAATATTAAGACCAGGAATCAATTCAACATTGCAAGACGAGGGTAGAGCACACCAATATCATATTGGTATTTCTTTTAGCGGAGCAATGGATAAGAGAAATTACTTAATTAGTAATTTTTTGGTTGGAAATGAATCAAATGCTGCTTCACTAGAATTTGCATATCAAGGTCCGTTATTAAAGCTAAAATATGGAAAAGCTACAGCTGCAATTACTGGAAATGTGACTTTTAATATAATTAGGAACAACTCTAATATTGAAAAAGGCATTTGTTACCAAACATTCTATTTAAATTCAGAAGATCAAATAGACATAATTTCAACTAATAAATCTGTTTATGGTTATCTTTCAGTTAAAGAAGGTTTTGTTGGTGAATATTTTTGGGAAAGTTGTTCAGTAAACACAAGGGCCAAAATAGGCTCAAATCAAGGTGAAAAATTTTCAACAAATGACAAACTTTATCTAAATGAAAATAAAAATGAATTTAGTTCAAAAAAGGTAGAATATTTAAACTCAAGAATAGAGTTTATAAGAGTTTTAAAGGGTACAAATTATAATTATTTTTCAGAAAAAGCTAAAATTTTTTTTTTTAACAGTGAATTTACTGTTTCAAAACTTACCGACAGAATGGGAATGAGATTAGAAGGTGCAATCCTTGAAAATATAGTTGATACAAATATTAGATCCGAAGGTTTGATTAAAGGTGTGATACAGGTTCCGCCAGATGGAAATCCTATTATTATGCTTTCAGATCATGGATCAATTGGAGGTTATCCTAAAATTGGTGTAGTGATAAGTGCTGATTACGATAAACTTGTTCAATTAACACCAGGTTCAAAAATTAAATTTAAATTAATTGAACTTTCAGAAGCAGAAACTTTGTTTAAAATTTACAACATGGAAACAGAAAATATTATTAATCAAATAAAATGAATTCAATTTTTAAAATACCAGGACCAATCTTAATATTTCTAGGAGCCTGCTGTCTAAGTTTTGGTGGTTTAATAGTTAAATCTTTTGAAGGAGCTACACTTTGGCAAATATTATTTTGGCGATCTATCTTTTTTTCAACTGTAGTTCTAATTTTTTTGTTAATTACTCATAAAAAAAATATTTTTAATTCATTTTATAAATCAGGTTTTCCAGGTCTTATTGGTGGTTTAATTTTATCACTTGGATATTGTGGGTATGTATTTGCAATGTATAATACTACTGTTGCTAACACCAATTTTATAATTCAAACACAAACAATTTTTCTAGCAGTTTTTGGTTATATTTTTCTTAAAGAAAAAATTTCAAAACTAACTTTGTTTTCAATAATATTGGCGTTTATTGGAGTAATAATGATGGTTGGAAATTCTTTATCGCCTGGGCAGACATCAGGAAATATAGCTGCATTCATTATGCCTGTTTCATTCGCCACACTCATTTTAATTGTAAGAAAGTTTCCAGATATTGATATGATACCCTTACAATTTGTTGCTGGTATTGGCGCTATAATTGTTGGATATTTATTTTCCACAAAAATAATTATTTCATCTCACGATATTTTTTTAGGTTTTTTAGCAGGTTTTTTTCAGGTTGGCCTGGGATTTATTTTTATTACTATTGGAGCGAGAAGCACTCCTGCTGCATTAGTTGGCATAATAATGTTAACTGAAGCAGTACTTGGACCTTTATGGGCTTGGTTATTTGCAAATGAAAATCCACCATTAGTTGTTTTATATGGCGGTGTAATTATAATTTCTGCAGTGTTGTTACAGTTTTTTAACCGAAAAATAATAAATTAAATTTTATTTGTTACTTATTTAATTAAGTAAAATATGATATTATAAGCTATGTCTTTAATCAAAGACTTAACAAAAGAAAAAAAACAAATAGACGTTCAAATAAGAAAACTCATAAAAATTAGATTAAATGATAGAGCATCAGATTCTTGGGTTAGTTTAAGAGCTTTAAAGAAAAAGAAACTGGCTGTTAAGGATAAGATAAATCAAATAGCAAAAAAACATTAATTTAACTAGGTTAGTTTGACGTCAATTGAATTGAAAACTATTAATTTAGTTTGGTTCCTTTTTTTTCTATTTATTATTTATGATAGTTAATTCTCTTCATTCCTTTCTCGAGAAGTTTAAAATAAATACTATTTGGAAGTATTCTTATAATTTTCATAATAAAGGTAAATGATTTAGGAAAGTGAATTTCAAATCCTTTTTTTTTAGTTAATCCAATATACATTTGTTCTGCTGCGAATTCAGGAGACTTTATCATAGGCATAGGGAAATCATTTTGATCAGTCATTGGCGTTTTAATAAATCCTGGACTTACCAATGATACTCTTACATTCTTTCTTTTCATTTCAAAATGTAAGCTTTCTGCAAAACTGGTAAGTGCTGATTTTGATGCACAATAAGCACCACCTGCTGGTAGTCCTCTATATCCAGCTACTGATGAAACAATACAGATTTGACCACTTTTTTTTTCATTATAATAATCATAGATAGAATTAATTGAGTTAATTGTTCCAAAAAAGTTAACTTCCATAATTTTTCTTATTTTTTCTAAATTCAATTTTTTTTCTGATTTAGGGTCATGTATTCCTGTTCCGAATACACAAATTTCAATATCTTTATACTTTTCAATAATATCTTTAAAAACAAACTTGCATTTTTCACTATCAGTAACATCTAATGGAAATGCGCTTATATTTTGATATTTATTGCTCAGTTCTTTTAGTAAATTTTCTCTTCTTGCAGATGCGGCAACCTGCCAACCTTCATTAGCAAATTTAATCGCAAGAGCTTTTCCAATACCACTACTTGCACCTGTAATCCATATGTTTTGATTCATATTTTTTCTATTTTTTGAAAATATGCAATATTAATCATGATTCAGCAAATTTATTTTATATGCGTCAAGTCAACCAATGTAAAAAGTTTGTTATTCTTTTTTTATTCTTAATTAGGATATGATATAAATCTTGCATTAAAAGATTCATGGATGATGTTGTTGTTATAGGTGGCGGAATAATAGGAGCTGCCGCAGCTTACTTTTTGTCAAAAGAAGGCAGAAAAGTAAAAGTTATTGAAAGAGATCCTACTTATAAACAAGCATCATTTCCTTTGTCTCTTGGCGGGTTTAGAAGACAATTTTATCAAAAGGAAAATATTTTACTGGGAAAATTTGCAAGAGAATTTATTTCTCAAATTCCAGAATTACTGAAAACAGAAAAAAATCCTAATCCAACTGCCAGCATGGTTCCAAATGGATATTTGCTTATGTTTGGTCCTGAACATGCTGAAGAACAATATAGAGCATTAGAAAATCATAAAACATGTGATGCTGGAACTAAGAATATTAAAGGATCTGAATTAGCAAAAGTTTTTCCATATATAAATAACGTGGGAATTGAAACAGCAACTTACACAGATGATAAAATTGAAGGATGGATTGACCCATTTATGTTTCATGGTGCACTTAAAGGCAAAGCAATTGAGTTAGAAGCTGAATTTATTAAAGGTGAAGTTAAGAGCATTTCAGAAATAAAAGCCACAGTAATTATATCTGCAGCAGGTTGTTGGACTAAAGAATTATTATCAGATATTCCAGTAGTTCCACAAAAGCATACTGTCTTTAGAGTGAAGTGCCCTAAGCACATTCCGGAAATGCCATTAGTTGGTGATCTAACGACAGGTGTTTATTGGAGGCCAGAAGGTAAAGAATATTTGGCTGGTTCACCAAATTCTGTATTTGATGCAGAAGATTTAGAACCAGCTTGGAATGATTTTGAAGAATTAGTTTGGCCAGCATTAGCTCAAAGAATTCCAGCATTTGAAGAATTGAAATTAACTGGAGGATGGGCAGGTTATTATGATTGCAATAAATTAGATAATAATGCTGTAGTGGGTAAACATCCTAAATATGAAAACGTTTATTTAGCAACGGGATTTACTGGCAGAGGTTTAATGCAAGCACCCGGAGTTGGTAGAGCACTTACGGAATTAATTACAACTGGATCTTATCAAACTATAGATTTAAATTGTTTTGCGGTAGATAGAGTTTTAAATAAAAAAGAAAGAGTAGAGCCATACGTGTTGTAAAGATTTAATGAATTTAATAAAAAATAATCAAAAAAAATATGATGAAATTTCTACACTAATTAATAACAAGAATTTTGATAGAGCTGAAAAAGAATTAATTTCAATTTTAAAAAAAGATTCCAAAAATTTTAAATTTCATTACTTATTAGGAATATTGTACGGATTTACAAAAAAGTTTGAAAAGGCAGAAGCTCATTTCAAAAAAGTAATTTCTTTAAATTCTAATGATATAAAAGCTCTGTATAATCTTGGAGTAATATTGAAAAATAATGGAAAAATAGACGAAGCTTACACAAAATTTAAAAAAGCTTTGAAAATTGAGCCCAAATATATTGAGGCAATTTTAGGTATTGGAAAAATATGCGATGAAAAGAAAAACTATTCAGAGGCAAAAAAATATTATGAAGAATCATTAGCATTAGACAAAAACCATAAATTGGCAAATCAATTGTATGGAAGGTTGCTGCTGAAATTAAATGAAATGGGAAAGGGTCAGTATTTTAATTACAGATCATCAGGTGTTATAAGATTCACTGAAAAACAGTTTGAGATTATATAAATGAAAAGAGTAAAAATATCAGAACAAATTAATTTTATAGGTTGTTGGAATATAGAAAATGAAAATTTATGTGATAGCATAGTTAAATTTTTTGAAGATCGCAAAGAGCTACAATATCCTGGTGTAACGGGTTACGGTAAGGATGATAGTGCAAAAAAATCCACAGATATTTCAATTGAACCTAAAAATTTAAATTTAAGCGAATATCAAATTTTGAAAGAATATATGAGCGAATTATATAAATGTTATTGTGATTATAAAAATCAATGGCCATTTCTCAAAGAGACAATAAAAACTGTTGATATACCAAGATTCAATATACAAAAATATCAACCAGGAGGTCATTATGCCAAGATCCATAGCGAGAGAAGCACAACTCAAAGCATGCATAGAATTTTTGCTTGGATGACATATTTAAACAATGTTGATGACGGTGGGTTTACAAATTTTACACATTATGGATTAAATATAAAACCAGAAAAGGGAAAAACTTTAATTTGGCCATCCGAATGGACACACGCTCATACTGGTGAAGTTTTAAAAAAGGGCTTAAAATATATTATTACTGGCTGGATGCATTTTCCATTTTTTTTTAAAGAGTAAATTAGTTTATGCTGGCGTTACTTCAGCACGATTTTTTTCAGTATCTACTTCAGTTTTAAATTTATTTGATATTTTTTGTACTTCTACTGAAGAAACTTTATATTCAGCGCACATAGTTTCCTCATCTTTTCCGTGTCCTGTAACCATGTTAACCATATGTTCAGGGAAGTGGAATGTAGTAAATACAATACCTTCTTTTACTTTATCTGTTACCTCAACTTTTAAAGAAACTTCTCCTCTTCCAGAATAAAGTCTAGCAACATCGCCCGTGTTTAATTCTCTGTATTTGGCATCTTTTGGATGAAGTAATAAGATATCTTCATCTACAATATCAATATTATTAGTTCTTCTTGTCATAGTTGCCGCATTGTAGTGTTGAAGAACTCTACTTGTAGTAAGGATTAATGGATAGTCTTTTTTATTATTTTTAATTTCTTCAGATTCTTTCCAATCAAAATATTTAATTCTACCTTTTCCTAACTTAAATTCTTTCTCATGTAAGATTTTTGTGTCTGTTCCATCTTCTTTTACAGGCCATTGTAATCCTAATTTTCCAAGTCTTTCTCGAGTTATACCTTTAAAGAAAGGAACTACATCTGCAATTTCTGCCAGTACTTCGTCAGCATCATATGGTTTTTGATC
>LUMJ01000040.1_pt1 | contig 131383 bp, 219 predicted proteins | sample 729631 | NCBI WGS metagenome assembly LUMJ01 (sample SAMN03860266, study PRJNA289734) | marine metagenome | biome: seawater column; feature: ocean; material: water; isolation source: Red Sea water column Station 22 - depth 500m | place: Saudi Arabia: Red Sea | collected 2011-10-15 | depth 500 m
CGCTTATATAGCGCCTTTTGCTGCTAAAATATCAGAGCTTTCTGGTGTTCCGATGGAAAGAATAATTGCTCAGTTTAGGGAGGCTGATAGTTCAGTAAAACAAGTTGGGTTTTCTATTATGCAAATGGGGGTAGAAGTTGGTAATGTATTAGATGGAGTATTTGTTTTTACAAAATTAGGAGAAGAACTTAAACCATTATTGGGAATGCAACTAAGGTTTAATGATCTATTAACCGGTACCCAAGATGCTTTTGATAGAGGAGCTATTAGTGCTGAGACTATGTCTCAAAAAGTGAAGGCGTTAGATTCAATTGCAAAAGGACTTGAAGCAACAACTAAAGAAGGAGAGGGTCTGAAAAAATTTACAAAAGAATTCAAGAGGATGGGCATTGAGAGTATAACTGCTACTGATGTTATTAACGCGTTTGGAGATGAAGCTAAGAGATTAGGAACAGAAGTTGACGATTTAGCTGAAAAAGCTGATAAATTAAAAATGATAGAAAAAATGGAAAAAAATCTTAGAAAGATTGTTCAAGAAACAGATAAGTTAAATTCAGAGTTAGATAAGACTTTATTAAAATTGGAGCAAACAAAAAAGTTGTTAGATTTAAAGGATAGGTTGGCTGATACTAAAGGACAAATTGACAATATCAATAAAGCGTTGAAAAGGCAAACTGATTTGCGGAAACTTGATGAGAAGTTAATCAAATCGAGAATAGAGAAAATAAAAACGACACTTAAATATGATCAAGAAGATTTAGAGATACTCGAACGTCAAAATGAAGAACGTGCCGCTGCTGCTGCTGCTGCTGAGTCCCTTGCTAACGCTCGAAGAACGTTAGCAGCTGCACAAGGAGAAAGAGCAGGAGCTGCTGCTTTAGGAGCGGCTGAGGCGGATTTGGGTCAAATGACTCGTAATCAAGAGTTATATACTGCGGAAGAAATTCGTCAAGGAAAAGAAAAAGTTATTCAAATTGAGTATCAAAACGCAATGGACGTTCTAAATCGCCAGAAAAAGCAAGCAGAAATAGAACACGGTATAAAAATACGAGAGCTTAGTGATGAATATGCATTACAGCAGGAAAAAACAGCTACTTTGGAACGTCAACAAGGACTTCAAGAAAATCTATTTACGGAACAAGACCGGTTGTTAGCTAGTCAACGAGCACAAGAAGATGCTGCGTCTGAAGCTGCAAAGAGGAAATTATATTTGCAGGGACAACAAATAATTCAGGAAAGAAATATAGCTATACAAACTGCAAGGAATGCCGCTGAATCGGCAAAAAAACAAAATGAGTTACGAAAAACACAAGCTGAAAATATTAAAGCTCAAGCTAAGATGTTTCTGGGAGCTATAGTGGGGTTAGATGATACGTTTGATAAGTTTCTTGAAGGTGTTTCGTTACTTGCAAAAATGAAAGGAGTTGATGCTACAAAAGTAGAAACAGCGTTGGATAAGGAAGCGACGACAGAGATATTGAAAAAGGCTATTGAGGACGCCGATAAGATTGTGGACAAGACTACGGATATTGGTAAGAAAATCGATGCGAATTTAGAAAAGGAGGAAGAGGCTGCTAATAAAGCAATGAGATCAAAGCTACAGAATAATACTTTGGATATGAATCATTTATTAGAAATAGCTCGTAGGACGAAAGCACTTCGATTAGCAGAGGATGACGCTTTAAAAGAAGAACGGAGCAGGGTTCTGGAGAACTTGCAGATAAAACTTAGTGTGAGTAAACAGGAAGCTGAAAATATTCTTAATGCAGTTGAAGCTGAACAGACATTACAAGAAGCGAGAGAAGTAGGGTTTGCGGCTCAAGCAGAAGGTGAGAAACGTAATCGACAATTAAAACTACAAGCCCTTGAAGAGGAAAGAAACTTAATACTTCGTGTCTCTAGAGCCATTAGCCAAAAACTGACAGATCGTTTAGGGAATGCGTTAAGGTCGCTAAATACTGCTATTATGGAAGGCACTTTGACAATGGAGAATTTTAAACAAGGATTTAAAGATTTTCTTGTCGGAGTTATAACGGATATCCAATCAACTATATTTGAAGAAATAGTAGTGAAACCTATACAAGATTGGGTAAGAACAGGAGTCAGAACTCTAGCTAAAAATCTAGCTAAAAAACTAGGAATTACATTGCCTGATACTGTAGAAGAGACTGCGGAGAAAATTGCAAAAAATACCCAAACTCTTATAGACACTTTAAATACTAAGGAATTAAGAGTTAGGGTTACGAATGCTGCCGATATTTGTGCTTGTATGGGTGACTCTGGACAACTAATGGTTGACGATAGACCGGCTACAGGTGGTTTCAATACTCGAAGAGATGGAGGACTTGGACAACTAATGGTTGACGATAGACCGGATACAGGTGGTTTCAATACTCGAAGAGATGGCGGTCCTGGTAGTGGTGGTAGAATAAGAGACTTAGGAGGAGCGCTCCAGCTGGACCCGATTTCGGTTACTGCGCCTCTTCTTACCCAAAATACACGAGACTTTTATACGGAGTTGGGAAGCGTAAAGAGTACTATTTCTGAAATGCCTACTGTTTTAAGCGACCTTAGGAATTTTGGCTGCGACGGGTGATTTTGGAACCGCGTTACTTGGTACTTTTATTCAGATTTTTACCCAAATTATAGCTCAATCGTTTGCCAGTAGTTTTAGTTTTGCTGCTTCTGGTGGCTTAATTGGAAAACATATGGATGTTATGGGTGTTCAAAGACTTCAAAGTGGCGGATCAGTGGCTTACAGAGACCGTGTTCCAGCTCTGCTGGAACCAGGAGAGTTTGTTATCCGCAAACCGATTGCTCGACAAATTGGCGGACCTGCGCTTGAAAGAATGAATGCAACTGGCGCTGGTGGTGGAGGAATGCCTGAAATAAGTGTTAATGTAAAAAATGAAGGAACACCGAAACAAGGAGATGCCAGTGTTCAGCCTTCTTTCGATCCGAAAGAGTTTGTTGTTGATATTGTTTTGAAAGATTTGCGTAATAATGGGCCGATTAAACAGTCAATGCGGTCTGGTACCGGGAGACGCTAATGGCTACTGCAACTTATCCTGCTGACGCTACTCTTAATGCTCTAAGTTTTTCATCTACTGGAATTGCTAGTTACACAGCTAACGGAAGTCGAACTGACTATAATTTAGCTGAACCAGTTAAGTTTAAAGGAGAAGCTATTGTTCAGTTAAGTGGGATTATTCAGGCTCCTACTTCATATAGTATTAGTAATAATTTTAGTACCATTAATTTCTTTTCTCCTCCGGCTAACGGTGTTAAGGTTAAACTTACTTCTGTTACTTTACCTGACCGTTTTACTACTATTCGTAGTTTTCCTACTACTTTAGTTGTAGAATATAACGATAATAGTAGTGATGCTAATAATATTGTAGACAGTAATACTTTTGTTATTAACGGTAAAACTGTAGATTTCCGTATTCCTGTAGGAGCAGAAGATATTGCTAATGAGGATGCGTTAGAGGTGGTGATTCAGGGTGTGGCACAGCCTACTACTGCTTTTATTTATCCCAGCGGTAACGCGGCTCTTTCTGATGTTACTGTGCGTATTGCTAATCCTACGAGTACAAGTTTAGCTGCTTCGGTAGCTAATGCTTTTACTGCTGCTGAAATTGACGTTTTAACAATTCGAGCATTTGTTAGTAATATTACTAAAGACTTTTTGAGTTCGATGGCCGATAGAAAACCTGATCGAGGCATTGAAACTAATAAAACATTTGATGTTATTACTTTTGCCTCACAAGCTGGTTACGAAAAGAGACGATTACGTAGTCGCCGACCAAAAAGAGATTTTAGTTTAGAATATACTAATGTGAGCGGGTTAGAAAAGGAGGCAATTGAAGGTTTTTACGATGCTCGTAAGGGTACTTTTGAAGCGTTCTTTTTTGATCTCACTCACGTTAATCAATTGGGGACTGTAATTACTAGGTTTGAAGGGCCTTTGGATATTAGTCATGATTACTCTTTAGACTCTACTAAACAAAATAACTTTTATAAAGTTAGCTTCGCTTTAAAAGAAGTATTTGACTAATGTCTACTCGCACTTATGATTATAAGCTATTTCTTAAAGCAGCTCAAAATTTTACTGTTGGGCTACAAGCAATTGGTAATACTTCTGAAACTTCTGGAGAGATTATTTTTCAAGATTTGGCTAATAATCTTTTAAAAGTCAAAGTTAATAACCTTGTCAATGAATATGAAGTGGGGGAATTTGTTCATTGTAATGTGATTCAAACTACTGGTACTACTGCAGCGGGAGTTCCTTTTTCAGCTATTCAGTTTTACTCTAATGCTGCGACCACGACTGTTAATGGAAATAACTTTATTATTAATGGGGCAACTAATACTTTTGCTCTTCCTACCACGACTGATGATGGAGAAAGCGCAACTGACTTTGCTAATTTAAATGCGTCAGAGATCACTGTTAAAGTGGATGGGATTCCATTAAGAAAAGATTTAATTATTTATCCCAGTACTAATGCTCTTAACGGTTTAGGACGGGCTGGATTTGATATTGTTCCTTTTATTTTTGAACCTGGAGAGGGTTTGATATCTATTAAAACTGATTCAGAAGGACGAGGGGTTGGCCCTAACGGTCAAATTGTTGATGCTGCTAATACACAACAAAAGTTTATTGAGGCTTTTGAACAGAGAGAACGACAGGTTCCTGTAAATCGGGATAGGAGTGGACGAATAAGAACAGGTAGTAAAGGACAACAACTTCCAGGCTTTGCGACTGAAACATTTGATGTAGCAGTTCGTAATGTTAATAATAATTTTGTTACTGTTGCCACTTTTCCTCAAAGTAAAGATGCTAATTTGTCGGTTAGAATTGTTAGTGGTAATACCGAGTCTGTTCCCTACAACGCTCCTGTATTTTCAGAACAAAATACAATTGCGGTCACTAAACTTTTACGTTTAGATACTTCTGGGTTCGTCCGTATTAAAAATGCTTTTGAACAACCTCCTTTAGTAAGGTTATATGATATTTTCTATCCTGGAGAATGGTTTCCTGCTAACGGAGCTGGAAACCCGACAGGGGAAGGAGATGGGTTGGCGTGGCCTTTTGGTTTTCCTTATCGTTTTGCAGAGGTTCGTGGGGATACTATTTCTGATATTTCTTACAGGGCTTATTATGATGGTGATTCTTATCTATGTTATCCCATAGATTCTGGAGGCATCGGCCTATCTCAAAGTGGAGAGGTTAATCAAACTAGTGTAAAAATTGCTAACTTCGATTCGCTAATTGCTCAAATTGTAGAAGACCCTTTTTTAGTTGGTAATTGCGCTAATGCTGCTTATGGAACAGTTAATTTTGAGATTTTAGGCAATCTTGATCCTTATACTATTCCTACTAATGCTCTTTTTGATCAGGATGTGGTAGATAGTGATTACGCTGGCACTGTTAATGCTGCTATTACTTATGACCGTTGTTCTACTATTGGTGGGACATGGGTTCCTGGAAAAGCTGATTCAAGGGATCTGTTAGGTGGTGTAGTTAGAATTAAATCTACTTTTGCAAACTTTTTAGATTATTGGCCTGAGTACAGTAGTATTCTTTCTTTAAATGGTAATGTGGTAGAACTTTACAGCACAGCTCCTTATCGAATTGGAGATAATGTTACGATTAAGGGGTCTCGGGGAAATCATGCTAATGTAGTAAATATTGTCGGTAACTTTATTGAAACTAGCGTACCATTTTCTAATGTTGGTTTGGGGACTCCTCTATTTATTGTAAATCCAGACGCTGATACAGATGCTTATGTGGAAGATGTTTTTAAAGTCGATCAGCTTCAAAGTTTGAATGGGGCATTTGCAGAATTTAACTTAACTAGTTGGTTACAATATTTTAAGCTTAGTTTTCCTCGACGTAAATATTATAAGAATACCTGCCCTTGGATTTATAAAGGAGAAGAATGTCAATATCCCTCAGATGGAACAGGGTTAATTCCTGGAACCTCTGGAGAAACTGTTTTTAGAGCTAACGGTTTCTTTACTGATAAAAATGTTTCTGTTGATACTGTTAAAGCTAACGATGTTTGTGCAAAAAGTTTTGTTGCTTGTAAGTTAAGAAATAATCAGATTCATTTTGGTGGATTTATTGGTACAGGTAGAACTATTCCTCAAGGTTAATGCAAAAATATCGCAAATATTTAGGTCGTCAGCACGATTATTTTAATACTAATTGTATTACCTTAATTGCAGACATTTATCAGGAAGAATTACAAAGAGATGATTTTAAAAAGATTTGGGATTATTTAGAGATTAAAGAAGGTCATCCTGAACAAAAAAGTCGTTGGTGGAAGATTTATACTTTACAAAGGTTATTAGAGTGTACTAAAGAGTATGCTACAGAAGTAAAAGATATTACGCAGTTACAAGAGTATGATGTTATTATGTTTAAGAGTGAAAAGAGCAGTCCGCTACATTTCGGCATGTACATAGGGCAAAATATGATGATTCATATAGAAGAGAAGTCCTATTCTCGAATTGATATGTTAAATCAAGATTGGAGAGAAAAAATTTACGGTGTCTACAGACGAAAAGTGGTATGAAAAATATGTTGGGTTTCCTTATTTACATTTAGGGAACGACATTCATGAGGGGATAGACTGTTTTAATTTAGTACGTTTAGTTTATAGACAAGAACTGAGTATTGATATTCCTTATGATACAAGTGATTTTTGTGATATTTTAGATGAACAATGGTATAACAAAACTCATGATAGACCTTTTGAAAAAGGAGCAACTTTGAGATATGGTTGGGAAAAGACTGATGTTCCTGAAATATACGGTCTTATTATAATGACTATTGGATCTACGAATTGTGCCAATCACTGTTCTATCTATGTAGATAAAAATAAAATGTTACAAACCATGTTAAATCACTCTTCTTGGATTGCTCCTTATGGGCGTTATTACAAACAATACACAATAGGAACTTACAAATGGAATCCGGTACATATGAAAATTTAATTAAGAGTATGCAACAGCATGCTGAGAAAGAGAATCCGAAAGAGTGTTGCGGCATTATTACTACAGATTTTTCGTATGTTCCTTACGATAATTTGTCGTCCGATCCTGAGAACTTTTTTGCTTTAGATCCGATGGCTTTTGTAGATCATCCCGATGATTGTTGGGGAATATTCCATTCTCATCCTGGACAAGCTAATCCTTTACCTAGCGAAAATGATATTGCTAGTACCTCATTTGAACAATATCGGTTTGTAGTCGGGTGGAAGGAAAAATTTTATTTATATTGGTATGATAGGAGTATAGATTCATTAAGATTTAAAAAGTTTACTGAGAAACACCTATGTCCTTAGTGACTCTTAAATTTCATCCCAATATTCAGAAATACACTAATGGGGTTGCTCAACATACTGTTGAGGTAAAAGACTTAGTCGATGTTCGTAATGCATTAGAGACTTTATTCCCTACTTTGGGTTTTCATATGAGACGAATTCGTTCTGGAGCGAATAAAATAGAAAATATAGCTTTGGTGGGTAAGAATAGAAGAATTTTACAAAGAGATGATTATAATCTAAATTATTTAAAAAAAGACGATACAGAATTGAGTGTGGTTCCTCTTTTTATTGGAGGTGGCAAGGCAGGAAAACTTATTATCGGAGCTGCGTTAATTGCTATTGCGATTTGGCAACCACAGTTTCTTTTCGGAGCTTCAGGTGTTTTAGGTCCTGGTGGGGCTTTGGGTTTTTTAGAATTGACTCAAGGATCTTTTTATTTGGCAGGGATAAGTTTAATTTTTTCTGGAATTTTAGGTTATATTATGAAACCTTCTAAACCTGATTTTCAAGGACAACAGACTAGTGATACAGAGGCTCGACGGGATAATAAAATTTTTAGTGGTTTAACTAATACGATAACTTCTAATACTCCAATCCCTATGGTATATGGAAGAACTCGTGTAGGCGGTCAGTTTATAAGCGGGGAAATTAGAAGTTTTCAGCATGGGAGAAACGAAAGTGTTAGAGTCTCAGACTCTTTTCCGGTAGGAGCAACGTAAATGGCTGCTGTTACTCTTAAGTTTCATCCTAATTTTCATAAGTATACTAACGGAGTTAAAGAACATACTGTTGAGGTTAATGACTTAATTGATGTTCGTAATTCTATAAGTTATTTATTTCCTGCTTTGGGTATCCATATGAAACGGATTCGGAGTGGGGATATTAAGTTAGAAAATATGGCTTTGGCTAATAAACGCAGAAGGCTTTTAGATACTGAAGATTATTTTTTAAATCGTTTAACGGAAGATGATACTGAGTTTTACATTGTCCCCTTGTTTATTGGGGGAGGTAGAGTAGGACAAATTCTTTTTGGGGTAGCTTTAATTGCTATTGCTCTTAATCCCCCAGCGTTTCTTTTTGCTGCTCCGAATATTTGGGGAGTCGGAGCGGGTATTCTGTCGCCAGGAGTTGGCGGTATCGGGGCCGGGGCTTTAGGATTTTTAGGTATTACTCCTGGTTCTTTATTTCTTGCTGGGATAAGTCAGATTTTTCAAGGAGTTTTAGGGTTTTTTATGGAACCTTCTAAACCCAAAGTGCAGGGACAGCAAACGACCGAGACTGAAGCTCGAAGAGAAAATAAAATTTTCACAGCTTTAACTAATACAACTGCTTCTCAAACTCCGGTGGCTATGATTTACGGAAGAACGCGGGTAGCAGGTCAATTTATAAGCGGAGAAATTAGAAGTCTTCAGCACGGAAGAAATGAAACAATAAGAGTAGCAACTCAATTTCCAACAGGAGCAAGTTAGATAATGCATATTGAATATATAACTCCATACGCAGCCCCTCAAATTTGGGGTGCTAAAGGCGGTTGTTTTCCTGCAGATACTTCAGTATTAACACCTTCTGGCAGTACACCTATCCAAGACTGTCAGATAGGAGACAAAGTTTTATGTTACACTCCAGATGGAGAGGTGCTGTCTCGTCCCATTACTGAGGTAGAAACACATGCGAAGCAAGATTTAATAGAGTTTGTTTTTGGAACAGCTAACTTAGTATTAACTCCGAATCATTGGGTATTAAAAGCATCAGGACAGTACGATTATGCCTTTAACTTTGAGGTTGGGGATTACTTAGTTGATTTAAAAGGCGAATCTCAAAAGATTTTGTATATTAACTCTATTCCTAAACAAGTTGTTTATATAATAACTGTTCAGGATTATCATACATTTTTTGCCGATGGTTTTCGAGTTCATAATAAAGGAGGAGGTAAAGGAGGAGGTTCACCTGCGCCTGCTCCTACTGAAGAGCCAAATAATTTATTTTCGACGGATATTGTTTTTGCTACTATCGCTCTAGGAGAAGGACCCATTTATAGAGTTAATCCTTTAGGGCCTCAAGATATTGAAATTAACGAGGGAACTATTGATGATTTAATTAATTTGGATGGAGATGGGCAGGAAAATACGGATGTTTTTAAAACTATTACTCGTACTGGAACTTTAACTCAGGTAGAAATGCCAGTTTTTGGGCAAAGAACCGCAATTCCACAACAATTGGCAAGTAGGGTTTTTTTAAGAAAGGGTAATGTAGAGGGAATTCCTAAATCGGAAGTTATACTTCAGAATACTAGTATTGATGATTACTCAGAATTAATTTTTACTTTTGAGATTCAGGCTCTTACCAGAGTAGATGAGCAAGGAAATATTTTTAACAAAGATTTGAATATACAGATTGAAGTTTTTGATCGCACGGGAACTACTGTATTGGGAGAGAAAGTAGTACGTGAGTTTAATAATAAAACAAATGTTCCTTTTCAGTTTCAAATTCAGTATCCTATTCCTAAAGCAAATCGTAGTAGGGCTGGTTATAAATTTACTATTAAAAAAATATCTAACGATTCAGACTCTTCTCGTATTCAAGATTCCATTAGTTTCCAGACATGGTTAGAAGTTAAGGATGAGGTTTCTGCTTATCCTCGAACGGCGGTAATCGGGTATTCTTTATTAGCTTTTAATGAGCACGTAGGAGGGGTACCGACTTTTACCAGTGTGGTAAAAGGTTTGTTAGTAAAAGTTCCTAGTAATTATAACCAACCAATATTGTCTACTGGAGAGGTTGATTGGAGAGAGTTGGAGTTGCCCGAGACAGGAGTTAATGGTTACACTACAAACGGGTATCGACTTCAAAGTTCAGGAACAGGTACTTTAAAAACTGATCTTAATCCTCAAATTTACAAAGGAGTGTGGGATGGTAGCTTCACTTTTTCTTGGACGCAAAATCCTGCTTGGATAATTTACGACATCTTAACTAACAGTACTTATGGTCTAGGAATACCGGATGGTAATATTGACATATTTCAGTTTTATAAGGTAGCCCAATACTGTGACGGAGTTGATGCAGCAACAGGAAAATGGGTTGGGGTAGATGGAATCTCTGATGGCACTTTTCGGCATAAACCTCAAGGTAAGTTTGGGACAGTTCGAGAAACTTTAATAGGAATAAATGAAGGTATTAATATAAAAGAAAGACGTTTTATTTTAGACTTGTTATTAGCTGACCAGCAACAAGCTTTTGATTTAATAAATCAGATTTGTGGTACTATTCGAGCTATCATTATATATAGCGGAGGAAAATTATCTTTACAGATTGATATGCCTGATGAAATACCTATTATGATTTTTAATGAAAGCAATATGAAACCTGATTCAGTACAGATTAGTGGTATTAGTGAAAGTGAGATTATTACAGGATGCGATGTTAATTACGTTAATGTAGCTAACCACTATAAAAGAGAAACGATTAGGGTTGATGATCCCACCTCGGTGGATACTCTTAACCAGATTGAAAATATTAAAAATTTGGATTTACCTGGAGTAACACGACGTAGTCAAGCAGTAAGATACGCTCAATATATGATTGCCGCGAGTAAGTTTGTAAGACGAAAGATTGGGTTTGAAACTGATACGTCAGCTTTATCTTTAGTACCAGGAGACTTGATTGCAGTTCAGCAACGGTTGGCAGGAACTGCTTGGGGTTTTGGAGGGCGAGTAAGGGCAAATTCAGCTTTAAGAGGGTCGAGTAATACTCACACTGTTCAAACTTCCAATGTATTTTTAGAGCATTTTACTGCTCCGGCTATTACTTCCGCCGTATTTACGGCTAATACTTTTCCAGTAGGAATGCGGATTTTTAATAATCGTAATGATGATATGAGATTATATATTGTTAGTAATAATCATTACGATATAACGAGTACTGGTACTAAAGCAGACGGAACGTCTAACGTAAGTGGGGGTTCAGATTCAGTTACGGTTAAGGCTTTGGAATATTATGATTTAAAGACTCGAACTTGGAATGTCAATTTTGCATGGACAGCTAATACCGTACCTGCTCGTGGAGATATGTGGAATTTAGGAGAGGTTAATCCTGACAATTTTTACCGTGACACTACAGATAAGTTGTTTAAAGTTAGCGACGTTCAACGAGACGAGGATGAGAAAGTTACAGTTACGGCAGCTGAGTATATTGCTAATGTTTATATTGACTCAGATACTGCTATTAATTATACTCCAGTTCGTTATGTAGATACTTATAGTCCTCTGGTTGCGCCACCAGCTCCGCAATTTATATTAACACCTAATCCTCGACAGCTTCCAGACGGAGGAGTGGTAACTGATATTGATATTTCTGATAGTACGGATGTTACTAACTATCCTATTGCAATTAAGACTATTTACGAATATGCTGTACCAAGTGCAGTCTCTGACATTTTAACGGTGAATCCATAATGGCGACTTTAAATTTTAAAGCATCTAATACTAGTCAGTTTTCTAATAACCAAGTTGCAGTGTTATTGGGAAAGAATAATTTTCAAACTATTTTTGGTTCCATTCCCCTTTTAGCTAATGCTGTTAGCGTAGTGGATGAAGACCCGATTAAGAGGCCAAATGGTAATATTAAATTTACTTTGGTAGGATTTAACCAGTTACATGATTACAATTTTGATAAACACGTTTTAGCGGTTAACGACAAGACTTTTAAAGCTGCTAGCGGAACTATAAAAGGTGATGATTACGTTACTGTTCCAGTAATTGATAAAACTACTGATATTACTCAGCCAGATTTTCCTGGATCAATTGGAGGTACTGTTACAGAACTAACTTATAACATTGTAGGATCTGATATTATTACAAATACCGTAAAAATTGTTAACGATCATTCCGGGGCAAAAACTTTATTTTTAAAATTAAAAGATCCTCCATTTTATGTTACTTTTCAACAGTTGATTGATAAAGATCATTTAAAGGGGGCTACCACGTCAACTACCTCTGGTTGGAGACCTAACACTCCAAAAGCTGGTAATGTTTATATAGCAGGCTCAACAAAGACGTTAATTTTAGAGAACAATGTTTCTGGATTTACAGGAGCTAAAACTTTACCTTTAGGAGTAGATGTTAAGTCTAAAAATTTTATTAAATTTTTTGTGGATGGGATTCAACAAGAAGATGATTCTTATACGTTTACTTTAGATAGTGATACTATAACTTTTGATTTTGGATCGGTTGCTGGGGCACAACGAAAAACAAGAACTGAGGCTACTTACTATACTGTTCCTGCAGTTGAAAAAGGCGATAATATAACTCTTTTTACAGGTAATACATATGCTGTCTCGAATGTAAGTTACGATCCGGCTTTTGCTACTGATTATAACGCTAGGATAACTGCTAACACTATTTATCGAATCACTTTAGGAGAGTCTTTAAAAGCTAATGTGGGAGGACGCACTATTCTTAACGTTACTCCTAATCCTTCAGGTTTTATTGGTAATGTTATTCAACCAGCAAATACATTTAGTTTTGATTATAATGCTTCTACTTTTCCTGGGAACTGGAATCTAGCTAATAACCAAATATACTCGTTAGCGAGTCAGTTAGAGTTTGAACAAATTTTTCTTGGAGAAACAACAAGAAAAACCATTCCTAATGTTCCTTTCGGTTTAAATGCTGTACGTGCTCGTAATAAAAATTCTGCAGGTCGATTGAGTAAGTTTACTAGTCGGTCTCTTTTTGTTAGACAAATTCCAATTAGAAGAGTGAGAAATTTAGAGATTACTGAAAGTTTCTTTATAGATACGGTTAGGGGATTATCTACTCGTGCTACTATTTCTTTTGATGATATTACTGATCAAAATGTAACTGATTATGAAATTTCATATAAAATTTCAGGAACGCAGCTTATAGGGGGTGTTAATCAGTTTACTCCGATAGCATCTTTTAATACGGTTAAAGTAGACCGGCTCGGAGTTGGAAGTGATGGAAGAATTAGATATACAATTCAAAACGTAACCCGTCTTACTGGAACTAACGTAACTTTACTTGTAAGAGTTACGCCTTTAAATAGACAATTACGCGGAATCCCTGCGGAAGTTTCACAGATTATAATTGGAAAAACAGAGCCTCCGAGTAATGTTAGCGGCTTTATTGTAGGTACAAACTAATGAAAAAGGAAAATGATAGTAATGGCTAACTTAGTTTTTAACTGGGCTCTTCCTACTAAACCAGATGGAACTTTAATAGATCCAGATTTAGAAAATATTGAAATCAGGTTTACTGCGGGAGCTATTGATTTAGCAGATCAAAGTGCTTTGGCTGCGGCTTTTAATCGCTCTCCTCAAATTGCATTAGTTTCTGCGCCAGGCACAAGCGCTGTAACACCTATTCCTGATTTTAATCTAAATACCTATATTGTTTCTACTACTGATACTAGCGGTAATAGAAGTTCTCAGTTTATAGGTTTTCAGTTTCAGGCTACAAGACCTGCTGATCTTGATGTATTCAAGGCGTATAGTGAGGGAGATCCTAAAACTCCATTTGCTACAAGTGCTGTTGGAGAAGATATTACTAATGATAACTCTGGTGATTATCATTGGGCTAGTTTTGCTAATACTGTAACTGACGGATTGGTTTATGGGAGTCGATTGGTAAGCGTTCCTGGACGAAGTACTCCTGTTGATAATGCTAATGCTTCTTCTTCTGGTTGGAGTTCTACTACTGATCCTGATGACTTAGTTGCAACTTCTGATGCCGATTATGTAACACAAGTAAGAGATATAGGTTCTAATGTTACGGGAAAGGTTATTGTAAGTGTCGCAGGTAGCGTTGATACTACCGATACGTGGTCCAGTGCTACGAGATTTGGTGGAAAGGTTGGGTCGGGTACAAGTGATGTTCAAAAAGGTAGACCTGGGGTTCCGGGGGCAAATGTTTTAATAGATAAGGCTATTGTTTTAGGAGCAGGAGGCAATCCTGTTGGAATCGGGGCGTACCTGTTTAATAACGTTATTACTTCTGCAGAAACCATTGCTTTTGATAATTTTGTTACTAAAAGTTTGACTTCTAATGCTACTGATCTTAGTGGCGGTGTTAGCACGTTACCTGAAGCTAAGATATTTTCTGGAAATGTTTATGCGATTTGGAACGAGGGTCAATTTGCCGGAGACACTGCTAACGCTAATTCTTTTGCTTTAATTGCTAATGTAATTAACTCAGTAGCAATTGAGTTAGGAAATACATACGTAGCTACAAATCGTGGACCCCCGCTTGATAACGTTTTTAGTCGGTATCATATTACTGCTAATGCTATGCCTAATGTTACTCAAAATGCTGCTACTTATACTATTGTTAATTTAACTCAGTACGTAGATATAACTGATAAAACTTTTCAAGGCGATCCTTCAGCGATATCTCAGAATGTAGATTTTCGTTTTTCTAAGTCGAACGTCTTTTTATCTAAGGATTTATTTTCGGATGTCACATCTCACGGAAATGTTAATGTTGAAAAGTTTGTTAATTTCAATGTAGCAAGTGGCTTTATGCAAGCTCTTTCTACAGACCAAGAATTTAGATATTTTCAGGTTAGATTAAGAGTAAAGAATAATAACCCTGTCGAAAATGATTATCTTTTAGATAAGCTTAACTATACTGTTGATTTGTTGGATAAGACGTTTAGAAAAAAACAGTTAATTCAAGCTACTAATGTATCTTATGATTATAGTTCAAAAGATTTTAAAAGAGAACCAAGCATATCAGTAACGGTGAGTAATACGGATACCGCGGTATTAGCTATTGTAAGTAGTATTGGCACAAGTACTTCTGTGATTAATTGTTATTTCGCTGCTAATGGTGTTGCAGTTACGAGTAAAAATTACCCTGGAAAAGTAAGCGGGAAGATACCTGTTGTTACTTTAGATGCGGTAGGAATTTAGAAGGAGAATATAAAAAATGTCAACTTTTGACTTTATTTTACCCCCAGCTTCACAAACCTTAGCTGTTTCACGAAGCAACTATAACAGTAGTTTAACAGCGCTTATACAAAGTTACTATGGAACTTCTTTACCTGTGGCGGCAGACGTTAACCGAGAAGGAACCACCGGGTTGGTTAATGGAATGTGGTATCGCGACTCTGCTAATGGAGTAGTTTTTATTAGAGATTCTAATGCTTTTAAAGGGCAAAGCGGGCATGTAACTGGAAATTTTACTCGGGTGGGGATAGGAACCAGAATAGTTTCTACTCTAGCTGTAGCCGCTACTCTTGCGGGTACTGGTCATGCTAAGTTTTCTGCTATTGAAGTTGGTGAGTTAATTTGTACTGTGGGTAATTCTGCCGGATCAGCGAATAATCGTTTGTATTTAAGAACAGCTAATGCTGTTAATGGAATTGCTGATGTTAGTATTCCTCCTGACGCTTCTATTGGAGTAGCAAAATTAAATTGGGATGACCCAGTTCCAATTTATCAAAATACTACTATGGCAAATATTTTTGTTAAAGGAAATCTTGTTCAAAATATAGGTAACGTTGCAAACCAAATAAATGATGTATATATAGGTGGAGCATTTGTACAACCTATACGGGCGCACGTAGGAACGGCTGCTAAGCCAAGCTACACTTTTGATAACGATCCTAACACTGGGTTATTTAGTAATGCTGCTGATTCTATAGGAATTGCTACAGCAGGAGTTCAGAGGGCTTTAGCTAATACAGGCGGTATTTATCCCACTTCTAATAATGCTCAAGATCTGGGTGGGTTGGTTCATAAGTGGCGTGGTATACATGCGGTTAATTTTTATGGAACTGCTACTAGCGCTCTTTACGCTGACTTGGCAGAACGTTTTGAAGCCGATTCGTTATTAGAAGCAGGAGATGTAGTAATGTTAGGAGGAGAAAAAGAAATTACTAAAACCGACAAAGAGAGTACTCCAGAAGTGTTTGGAGTAATTTCTGCGAGTCCAGCGTATGGAATGAATTCCTTGGGGGGTACTGATGAAACACATCCTTATGTAGCTTTGGCTGGAAAAGTTCCTGTAAAGGTAGTAGGAAAGGTAATAAAGGGCCAAAGATTGGTGGCAAGTTCTCAACCAGGTATTGCTATTGCTGCAGAAACTAAGAATATTTTTGCTGTTGTTGGCAGAGCGTTGGAGTCTTCGGATGAATTAGGAATTAAAAAAATTAATTCAGTGGTTGGGAAGTTATAATTTAAAAATTTAAGATTGCCTATTGTAAAAAAATAGAGTATAATTTAATAAGAATAGGAGGTGTTTTGATGTCTGGAAATTCTATGACTTGTTCTACTCCTGAGTGTTCTTGTGATCCGTGTGAATGCACTTCGTGCATACCAGATAGTGGTTGCTGCGAGTGTACAGTAATAAAGGATTAGGGGGATGCCCCTTAAAAAAGGAAAGAATAAAAAAGTAATATCTGGTAATATTAAAAAATTAAAAGAAGAGGGTTATTCACAGCGGCAAGCTATTGCGATTGCTCTTGATACCGCGTGGAGAGCGAAAAAGCCTAAAAAAAGAAAGAAAAAAAGGAAAGTATAAATGCCGCTTAAAAAGGGAAAAGGTCAAGCTGTTATTTATAGTAATATTAAAAAGTTACGGAAAGAAGGGTATACTATAAAACAGGCTACTGCTATTGCTTTAGACATGGCGGGTAAGAAGAAAAAACCTGGGCCTAAGAAAAAGAAGTAATGCCTATAACGTATCGAGGAGAAGGTAATAAAAAGGAGTAATTATGGCTAGAGGAATAGTTGGAAAGAAACCATCTGTAAAAAGACCTGTAAAACAGTCAGCAGTAAAACGGGTTGTAAAACCAAAAGTTGTAAAGAAAGTGGTTGATTTGGGGCCGAAAGTAGAAATTTTTACGGGAGAAGTGGTAACAGGAGAAATAACAAAAGATACGGTGGATACTCCTTTTGAACTAAGTAATGATGTAGATATGGTTTGGGAGAGGATTTGGCAATCACCTTATACTGCGGGCTACACTTATAAGTGTACGTTTAAGATAGGAAATGCTTTAGAAGATTCAACCTGGAAAATTAGAGTCCAAACCGATTGGGATAATCATGATATAACTAAAGAAGTTAAAACTAATCAAACTGTTCCTTGGACTATTTTTACGAACAGTGAAGGTCCTACTGCTGTAACTATTCATATTTATGGTACAGATACTGCTACTCAACAGGGTGCTAAAGGCCAGTTATCTGTTGAATATTCATAAAGGAGAAAATAATGGCGCATAATACAAAGTCAGCAGATTATAAGGCTGGTTATAAACAAGGTTATAATGATCGTAAAGACGAGCAGCTTGCTGCAAAACGTGGTAAGGAATCCGGTAAGAAAATAAGCCTTAAGGGTCGTCGTGATATTGCAAAAGGAACTCGTAAACCTAAAGGTTCATATGGGTTTAAGAAGAAAAAGGGTAAGTAAATGCCAGAAAAGCAAAAAACGATATCCACTAAGAGTAGAAAAGCGACTGCTACGATTGTTCAAAAGATAAAAGGACCTCGTGGAGGAAGAACTCGTTATCGTTTTCCAATGCCTGATAAGGCCCATGCTCGCAATGCTTTAGCGCGATTGCCGCAAGCAAAAGGTCTTTCGGCTGCAGATCGCAAGAAAATTAAAGATCGAGCTTATAAAATGCTTTATGGGACTACTGATTTAAAACGAATTGCAGAAATAAAACGAAAGAGGCGTTAATTCGCAAGATGAAAAATTTAAATTTTGACAACTCATTAAAATCACTGTAATATTAATGTATTAATGAGGTTATTTTTATACCTCTTTAAAGGAGAAAGTAAATGGCGAAAAAAGGAGTAGATGCACCTTCACGGCGTATTCTTACAGTTCCTGGAAAGGGAACAGACCTAATGGGTGAGTATGATCAGACTCCCGCAGGAGGAACTTCAAAAGGACCTCGTGGTGGGACTCATCCGATTAATTCTAATAAGTTGCTAAAACCAGCACCTGGTCTTATTAATGATGGCCCGAAAGTTTGGGGACCGGCATTGCAACCAATTGACGGTGTTTCCAAGGGGCCAACGAAAGCGAAGAAACTTTCTGGTTCACATCCTTGGGCTGGTACTACAGCTAAGGGGTCAATGAGTTAATGGCTGGTTGGATTTTTCAACATCAACGCTTTACTCCTCACCGCTATGCAGGGCCAGCTCATCTAACTGATAAGCAACGAGCGGCTCAGCTAAAGAAAGCGCGTGGGGACGGCGTTATTATGAAAATTGGTTCTATTGCTCAAGGCTTTGTAGAAGATGCTTTGACGACTTTTAGTGATTCTCGCAAGATGGCGCGTTTTCAGTACGAAGAGTTGTCACGTGAAGCAAACAGGGCGCGAGTTAATGAACAAGCTGATCCTGTTGCTCATTTTACATCCGCCAGCGGAAAAGCTGTAAGTTCCCCTTCAGGAAAATTAGGTCCACGTAAGAGTAAATCCACCGGAACTACCTACTAAAATGGTTGATCGCACTACAAAATCTCGTCCTCCTCTATGGCAGAGATTAGATCAACAAGAAAAAATGAGGGGAGGCAACGTTGTTCGTATTGGCGGTGAAGTTCAAGGTTTTACTGAAAATTCTTTATCTTTAAGCCAAAAGCAGCAGCTAACTAGGCAATACGAAAAACAGAGTTGCTACTATGAAACACTTAAAAAAGGGGATTATAAAGGATCTCCTCATGTAAAGGATTTAGTAAAACTAAATCGAAATAAACAATCTAACAAGTTATTATAATGAGTATTGTTTCTGAATTTTTTCAGAGAAGTCAAAAACCAAGTAAATTAAAAAAATTACGCAAACAAAATACGATTTCAGCGGGGTGGAGCTTTGGAGTTGCTAATGCTCCAAAACCAAGAAAAAAAAGAAAAAGAAATTATATCCGTAAGAAGAAATAATTTGTTATATTTACCTACATAAGCTCCTTAAAAGTTATAGGAGCTTATTTTTTGTAAAGGATAAATAGAATGGGAATATCATCGAATCATTTTGCGTATTTGTCTATGTTAGCTTACAAAGACGAAGATGAAATTAAAAAATACGTTGAAGAATCTGAATATACTTATACAGATTGGAAAGGTGATAATGCGGTAATTAAATACACTGATTATCAGGTATTTAACAATGACGGTGCTCAGGCATATGCTTTTTGGAATAAACAGGTGTATGTGATAGCTTTTAGAGGAACTGAGCCGACACAATTAAGTGATGTTTTTGCGGATATGAAAGTATGGAAAACTGAGTCTCAGGTTGATGGTAGAGTACATTATGGGTTTAAGAAAGAGTTAAATAAGATTTGGTCTGATATAAAAGAGTGTTGGCCTATTTTTAAAGATAGAAGACTGTATGTAACTGGGCACAGTCTTGGTGCCGCAATGGCTACTCTTGCAGCTTCTCGACTTAATAAAGGAACCTGTGTTCCAACGGTTTACACTTTTGGATGTCCCAGGGTAGGTAATAAAAAGTTTATAGAAAGTTGTACTTTTGAACATCATAGATTTGTTAATAATAACGATGCTGTTACAAAGGTTCCTTTTTGGTTTTTAGGATTTCGTCATTCTGGAGATTTAAATTATATTAATTATTATGGTAATATTAGACCTTTAACTCCTTGGCAAAAGATTAAAGACCAGTTTAGAGGCAGAGTAAGAGCGTTAAGTAAGTTTCAGTTATTTGACGGTATTTTTGACCATAGCGTTACGCTTTATTATCAAAAGTTAGAAAGGATTTCTAAATAATGTGGTTTTGGTTACTTTCTGCCATCGCAGGTTCTATTATAGGAGGAGCTACTGATTCATGGTTTAGAGAAACAAAGTTAGGAATTTGGTTTTATAAAAAAATGGATCAATTCTATACCTGGGCTAATCACCGGTATGGGTTAAAGATGTTGACGGACGAAGAAAAAAGACTTAAAAAGTTTCCTCATCTAAAAAAGAGGTTAACAGAATCAGAAGCAAAATTGGATGAATTAGACAGGTTAGTAAGAAAAGAACGTGAAAAAAGAATAGCAGAATTGGAAATAAAACTTGATGAGTTAGATAAACGGGTGAAAGAATGAACGAGTTGTTAACTAGTGAAAGCATAAAATTAACAAATTTATTAATGCCGTGGTTAACAGTTTTAATTTCTTTAATTGGTGCTCTATGGTTGAAAGATTTTGCAACTAAATTTATGCAAGGATTAAAATTTAGGATTAATCCTGCTTTTCAAGAAGGTGATGACGTCTATCTTGATGGGGAGTTTGCCAATATTGTTAAGATTGGGACTGCTGCAACTGTTTTTGGTATCATGAACAGTAGAGGATATGTTTGGCGTTATGTTCCTAACGAAAGAATACCGTATTTGAAGCTAGAAAAAATTATTAATTCTGATTTGCATATAGATTCGGAAAGTGAAAAAGCTAAAAAGCTTCAAGATTTAATTGATAAAGGTCAAACTAAATGGATTAACGAAAACAAGAAACGCATAGATAAAATGGAAAACAAATAATGTATAGATATAGGTTTAACTTGGTTAAAGTAATAGATGGTGACACTGTTGACGTTGACATTGATTTAGGTTTTGGTGTTTGGTTAAAAAAAGAAAGAATTCGTTTAGCGGGTATTGATACGCCCGAATCTCGTACTCGCGATTTAGAAGAAAAAAAGTTTGGATTAATAGCAAAAGCGAAAGTAAAGGAACTTTTAAACTATGATTCGTGTATTTTAGTTACTTTTAAAGATGAAAAAGGAAAATTTGGACGAATATTGGGCGACTTTGAAATGATTTATAAAGGTACTAAAGCACCTTTTAGTTTAGTAGAATATTTAATTACCGAACATTATGGAGTACGATATTTTGGACAAAATAAAGATTTAATTAGGACAGAACATCTTGCTAATAGAGAGTGGTTACTTAAGCGAGGAAAGGTAAAGTAATGGCTGAAGAGGTTACAACTAGCTATCAGCTCCAAGTAAGTCCTGTTAATGGTAATCATGACGCTCAAGGGCCTGTGGCTAAATGGGTTCGTTCTATGTGGCGACCGTGTGCTGCACTTATATATCTTTTTATATGTTTATTTGATTTTGTTATTGCGCCTTGGTTTATTCAGGTCGAGATGACAAGTTTATCTGAAATCTTTACTTATATTTTACAAATGCCTTCAGATCAACAAGCTCAAGCTTTAAATACTTTAACTACTCCGCGCTCTTGGGAGAGTTTAACTTTGCAAGGGGGCGGTTTATTTCATATTGCTTTTGGAGCGATTTTAGGGGCTAGCGCATGGACTCGGGGAATGGAAAAACGAGAAAGAGCAGCAGTTGAGAAAGTAGCAAAATAATGCAAAAGCAAACTTTAAATTTGGAAGGAAAGATTATGACACAACTAATTAACCCCGAACGTTTTACGTTAATTAATGGCCTATTGAGGTCATTTTTTTTGGACAAAGGTTTTCACGAAGTTCATACCCAGAATAGATTAAGTATATTGGCGGCTTGTGAAGACCCTTCTACCGTCAGCACTTATAATTATGCAGGCAATATTTGGCCTCTTCCGCAAACTGGCCAGATGTGGTTAGAATATGAATTACTTACCCGCCCCTCTTCGAAGGGGTTTTTTTGTATCTCTACGTCATACAGACAAGAACCAAATCCAGTAGAAGGAAGACATGAACTTATATTTCCTATGTTTGAATTTGAGTTTCCCGGTACGTTTGTAGAACTTGAAATTATGGAAAAAGAGTTAGTAGATTATTTAAATTTTAGTACTCAAAATGAAATAATTTCTAAAGATTATGGAGATTGGACAGATGAATTTGGTGTAAAAGAACTTACTAATGCTGAGGAAGAATCGATGCATGATAAGTGGAAAGGTAAAGTATGTATGATAAAAAACTTTCCTAATTATACTAGTCCTTTTTGGAATATGAAACAAAACGGTAATGGAACTGCTGCTAAGATAGACGTGATTATAGCTGGACAAGAAACAATAGGGTCAGCAGAGCGTAGTAGTGATACTGAAGAAATGCGTCATATGTTTCATACAATAAGTGATGGAAAATACGCAGAATTATTGTTTAACCAATTCAGCAAAGAACGCGTAGAGAAAGAATTGAATGAGTTTTTGAATCATGATTTCATTCCTAGAGTGGGAGGAGGAATTGGAATAACACGGTTATTGAGGGCATACGAATTTTATAACGGTGCAACTGTTCACTAATACTGATTGATCCGGGGTGATGGAAATGGGAGACATGCTAGCCTGTTTAGCTAGTGCTTGAAAGAGCGTGCTGGTTCGAATCCAGCCCTCGGAGCCAGTATTTTGTATAAAAAAAGCCCCATAAAGGGGCTTTTTTACAGTATACCAGAAAATCTTGTTTCTGCTTTTTTATCCCACCATTCGTGGTCTAAAAGAATATAACCTCTTCCTATTAAACATTTTGCGGTATAAAAATTTATTTTAAAATTACTTGTCCACGAAGACCACATAAATCCACCTATTGCTCCTCCTGCGGCTCCATTTATTACAGTGGTGGACATAGCTAACGTAGGATCAGGGAATATGGAATTTATTGCGTAGTTAGTAGTTCCGCTTTGAATTATTCCTTTTCCGGTATCGGTAGCAATATTAGCGTGTCCTTGTACGTGAGCACTTGACCATGAATAACACTCTGCATAATCTCTTTGGTACTGAGAAGGATCAGAAACAGTTGCTAAATCTACTTCTGCTTTTTTTGTGTGCCACCATCTGAAATCTTCAAAGTCACTGGTTGTACAACCGAGTAACATCGTACTAAGAATTAATTGAGAACAGAGTGTCCGCGTCCGTGTAAGCATTTTCTTATCATCTCGTTTTCATCAATAAACCAACCTTGAACATAACGATTTATTAACCATTCACATTCCATGTGATCTTCTTGTGCGTGTTTAGCTTTGTCATCTTCGCTTGCTTTAAGGTCGATTAAGGGTTCATAAGTTTCGCAACCTATAAGAAATATAGGTAGCATGAGTAAAATTAGGTGTTTCATTATTGTGCGCCTGTACTTCCAAAGCCACCTCTTTTTTGAAGAAGTTTGTTTTTCATTTCTTCAGCTAAGGAGACAGCTTTTTTTTGTTGCTGTTTAACGTTAATAACTTGAGAAATTTGATCTACATAGGTAAATTTAATTTCAGGTATTTCTCTAAAACAAGCTTGTGCAATACGATCGCCCGGACTAATGAGAAAGTCGTTATACACATCACAATTATATAAAATTATTTTTACTTCTTTTCTATATCCAAAATCGACAGTTCCAGGACTATTAAGAACAGTAATTCCATAATTGGCTGCTAGGCCGCTTCGTGGGCGAATTTGAATTTCCCAATTAGGATTACCTAGTTCAAAATGAAGTCCGGTAGGAACTGTTGTATGCCCCGTTGGTAGAAGTCTAAGAGGACTAGGTATGCACGCACGCAGATCAAATCCTGCGTCATAGGGAAATTGCTGCATTAAGTCCCATTTAATATTTAGTCTTTTTTCTAAATCCTTGGCTTCTAACGTTTTTTGTATATTAACTTCTAAGTTAGACATACTGGTTAAGTCCTTTCCAAACTTCGTTGCCTTCTTTGCCTGCTTCAATTGCTTGACGATTGTACTTTGTTAAATTAATCATTCTTTCATTTCGTAAAAGTAATTCTTTACTTTGATTTAGGTTTTTAATATATTGGCTTCGCCCTTTTAAAGGTAATGCCTTTAATAAAGGCTCTAGTTCATGGTATTTAAGAGCAAGTGTTTGTGCTCTTTTTGGCCCGATTCCAGGTACTCCATCAATAGCATCACTTTTATCTCCTTCAAGATAGCGAGAAAGTAAATACTCGGAAGGAGTAGTTCCAAAATTTTCTAATAAGTAATCAGTGTTAACTTCTCTTCGAGAAAAAATATTAAATATGCTTACATTATCTTTTAATAACTGGTATAAGTCTCGGTCACTTGAGATAATCCACGTATGCTCATAATTGCCTGACAATTTTATAGTAAAAAAAGTCATTAAATCATCTGCTTCTACTCCTCGATACTTGTGTTTATCATAAGGTAAATCTTCATAAATAGCATTTAAACAATCAAAAAATTCTTGGTATTTCTTTAACTCATCTTCATCTTTTGGTTTTTTACGAGTGCTTTTATAACCGTCTGCTAACTCTATTCGGTAATAACTTTTTCCAAAATCAAAACAAATAATAATTTTATCTGCTTTATAGCTTTTGCCTAAACTTTCGATGGTTCGGTGGTAGTCTTCTTCAAAATGATTGTAATTTTTTCTTTGTATCCAGCGATACGCTAAATTATTACCATCAATAATAAGAAGATTATTTTTTTCTCCTAGTTGATCTTGCACAGCGGCAAGATCATTCCATCCTTTTATATCAGTCATTATGTTGATAACCTTTCATTTTTGTATTATAGCATTTTTTAAAGGTTTTATCAAGATTCATTTAACGAATTAATCTTATAAGGTATTTAGTTTTTTCATTTTTTTTGCAATAGTTTCCATTAAAAAATTTATACTAAAGCTTTGATTCTTTCTACAAGTCTATTGGCTCTGTTTGTGACTTGGCGGTACCAACGAGAATCTATCATCTCATCAGCAGCTTTGTTCCAATCTCTTGAGTCTACACCTGCCTTCATACCTTTAAACTTACTAAATCTAGTATAACCAAGATTAAACATCATATTAGCAATAACTAATTGTGCTTCTTCGGGTAAGTCATAAAAGTCATCATAAAGCTTAACGCAGTCTTTTAAAACTATCTCAATATCTGTCTCAAAAACTGCACGACTTCTCCATTCGGGAACAAGAGTACCTACTTCTTGACCATATTCCCTATCATTTTTAGTTATCAAATGACCAATGCCAAAAGTTGGATATCCCAGGTGATCTTTATATATCGAATTGATCACGCCTTCGTCGTATTCTAAATCTCTTCTTAATTTCTCTATGTTCATTTTTCCACCTCTATGTTTGAGTTTTAATAATCAAATACTTCCATACTAATTCCTTTGCCTATAGTGTCACCTCCCATAGTATTGTCAAGACTATGGTTGTCGTAGGCGGTACAATAAACTATCTCATCCCCAATAGGACACTCTGTAACCATAAACTCTAGTTTATTAAAATCAAATTTTTCATTGTCTGGTAACTCAAGAATAGTGTGAAAGAAAAGACCTTTTTCTATGCTCATACCCTGAAAAATATAGTTATGTCCGTCATAAGTGGCATAGTCATCTAAATCAATTGACTTTGTAGTACATAAGTTTTGACCTTCTTTGAGTAATGGTTGTAACTCTGTGTTTTCAACAACATCTTTTAAACGCGCGTTTGATTTGTTTACTTCGTTAATTTCAATATAAGCACTACCGAGGTCAGCCCCATTTTCGTGTATAATATCATCTAGATCATGCCAATAACCTAAGAAGCGAGGGTCTTTATCATCGTGTATTAAATTTTCTTTTGTTTCGTCGTAGGGATCATAAAAAACGTGATGAGAAAGTGTTTCTTCGTTTTGTTCAACCCAAAACTCGTATTGTTCTTTAGTTACTTTTCCGTTAACTAACTCTCCGCCGTAGCCGTTAATTTTTATTTCGTAGTATTTCATGCCAGGGTCTCTCTGTATTTGGTAATCCAATCGGTTAAAATTCCCATGTAAAAATGGTGGTCAAAACAGTTAACTTCTATTTGATGTTTTAATTTTATATCATCATTCCAGCATATATAGTCTTTAGATCTGTTCCACCGATAGATTAGTAGTGGCTTTTTTTTCATTACTTTTGCTTCTCGTTGGGTTTGATTCCAAAACTTATATAAATCAGAAGATTTTGCAGTTAATAAATTATTCCAGTTTACTTCTTTGTAGTGTTTGCACTCAATACAATAAGGCCACCCAGCAGTATCAAACGGAGTCCAAAGATCGCCTTTTAGATACTCCAATGATCCACTGAGTGGCATCCTTTTAAATTCAATTTTTAGTTCGTTTGTTAATAAATCTCGTATTTTTGCTTCGTAAGCAGAACCTTTAATTTTACTTGGGTTTCCCATTGTTTTGCTCTTTTTTCTTAAAATATTCTACAAGAGCATTATACCCTGGAATATGGGTTCCGTCAAGAACTATTTGGGGTACACTTTTAAAGGAAGTTCCAATCTCCCCAAAAGCTTTTTGTAAAGAAATATCTACATCAATGATTAATTCTTCGTATGAAACTCCTTTTTTTTGAAGGAGTTTCTTTGCCATCTCACAATAGGGACAGAGAATTTTACTATAAACTATAGCTCTCATTTTAATGTGTCCTTTTACCTTCGAAAACGCAAATAAATTCTAAAGATCCTTTTTCGGTATTATAGACTTTATGAAAATCATTATCTTCAATTAATACTACGCTTCCAGCATGAATTTTTTCAGTACTTGTTTTTCCGTTTTGTTCAATTTCCATTTTTCCTGATCCTAAAATAAAAATATAAACTTCTTCTTGTCCTTTATGTCTATGCCCAGTAGTATTTTGATGACCTTGAAGAACCGTAGTGCTTACTACTAAGTGGTTTAATTGTGTATTATCAAGTACTTTATATCGCTCATCTTCCTTAACTACTTCTCCTATTGAGTCCCAACTGTCATAAAAATGCGCCATTTTAAACCTCACACCCATCAGAATCACAGAATTTATTAGCATCAGCATCTTCTCCTTCGGTATTAAGAGAAGAAAAATCTAATGGTTGTAGTTGGTTCTCGTATTCTTCTATTTCTTTTCTGGGTGCACTAATGTAAGGAGCTTGAGCGTAACCGTGTTCTGCTAACGGTAGTAGCGAAACTCCTTTTAGTCGAGAGTCGAAACAGCTTAAAGCTCTAGCAATTTGGTCAGCTTCTGAAGGTTTAAAAGTAATTGTAATAGAGACCTGGTTATCAGCCCAATAATATTGTAAATCAGTTGCGTTAGTGAATTGTTCCCAAATTGAAATATCATGTTTAGAAATGGTTTGTGGATGGTGAAGAACTGGAAAGTACACTACTCTTGTTCTAATTGGGTCAGAAGCTGCTGGCTCTATTTTATACCTAGCTTGTTCTAAAATTTTAATTAACGGTGAGATGGTAGCCAATCTTACTGTTCGATAGTACGCATCAGATTCAGCATAATGAATTCCTGGTAACGCGCCTGCTACTAAACTTACGGTTCCTGATGGTTTAACTGATGTTGTTTTTCTGGACAGAGGAACCCCCATCCATTCAGAATATTTTCTATCAATGTATTGAATATAAGTATATGCTTGGTCACAGAATTTGTCTAGATATTGACGGCGACTAAATTTTTGGATTGCTTCTTGAATCCCACTTTGAGAACACCCAATTCTTCTATTGCGCTTAATAACATCATTAGTTTCGTTCCAATGAGTTGCCATTAACGTTACCGCTTTAGCATATAGGTAAGCAAACTTTAAAGTTCGTTGAAAGTCCCAGTAATCTTCGTGTTTAGCTGGAAAAGTTTCTACTAAACAACACAGTTCGTAAGTTTCTAAAGATTGTTCTAAGCACGGATTTCCACCTTTTACTCTTCTATCTTTCCAGTTAGCAGGGTCTTTCATTCGGCTATATTTTTGCATATTTTCTAGCCAAGCAAATCCTGGTTCTCCTGCTGTTGCTATGGACTTTTCTAATTCGGTGTAGTCTTGCCCGACACGCGCAAAAATGGAGTTATTAGAGGCCCAACGCCATCCCCCAAATTTATATGCCCATTCTCGGTTTCCATATTTTTTAGCAATTTTTGGCCGCTCATCTCCTGATGAAGTATACGTTTCGTAATCATGTAAGGATTCTTCTTTTAGTTCTGTGGGTGCTATTGACCCTGTTTCTACGCCTGCAGTTTCCCAATTTTTCATTTTTTGGAATTCTTTATCACCTGGATCAGCAAACGCAATTTCAGCAGTTCTTCTAACATTACCAGCAATTACGATTTTACCAATAATATTAGCAATATCAACGATGTCAACAGAAGTTAAAAGTGAATTTTCGTGTTGAGCACGTTTCCGAAGAATATCTTTAATACCGTTAAACCCTTGTACTAAAGGTTCAGGGCCTGAAGCAACGCCACCAAATCCTAGTATCGGTGTCCCATAGGGTCGGACTAGTGAAATATCAAGAGTAACTGGTAAGGAATCTTCATCTAAGTAAGAATCAATAATACAAGAAATAGCTTCGACCCAACCTTCTCTGCTATCTTCTACTGTAACAAGTTCCGGCTCTCCTTGTGGTTCTGTAACCAAAATTTTACCTGCACCTTTAGTATCAAAACCTACTCCGACTCCTAACATTGACATGTCCATTAAAAAAGCGAAGGGCTTAGATAATTCTGCATCTATATCTTCAGTAGAAACAAAAGCACAATTATTTAAAGACGCTCCGCCTTTTTCCCAGATAAAAGAAGTTCCCATCATCCACAATCCTCGTCCGGGGGGAAGCCATTTAAAAGCAAACATTCGTTCTGCCGCTTCTTGGGCTATTCTGTGAGCATGTTTTTCATTCCAAGTAACATGGCTTGATATAGAGTAGGTTTTAAGGATAGAAAAAACGCCTTCGATTACTCGAATGACGCAATCTGCCCATGATTCCAAACCATTGTTTGACTTTTTACGAGCATACGATCTATAATATGTAAATTCTGATAAACCTTTAAACTCCCAATTAACAGGAGTATTTTGTAATTTTTCTTTAAATTCTCTTCTTAAATGAAATGCAATAGGAAATCTACCTGGTGCTAACATTATCTTTTTTTCTCCTAATCTCGATTAGTTTACTATTTTAGACTCATCTTTCAATAGTGCTGATATTGTTTTCTTTATAAATAGAAAGTTTGTCAATTAATGGGTGGGTAAAATCATGTGAAATAAGAAAAATATTTAAGTTTTCTTCGTTTTGAAGAAGTTCAATTAATTTTTCTTTACCTGCTTCATCTAAAACTCCTGTAATTTCATCTAAAAATAAGAGGTTAATATAATTTCCTCCAATTTTAGATAAAATATTACGAATTGCTAATAAAATAGCAGTTTGAATTCTGCTAAATTCTCCACCTGACACTGTTTCAATAGGTGATTCTTGTCCATTATTAATAACAATAATGTTTAGTTTTTCACCAGTTAAACGAAAAACAACTTGAAACTGTCCATCTGATAATTCTGATAAGTAGTTGTTAATGACAGTTTCGAGTTCTTTGGTTAAGTTTTCGAGTTTATATGCTACTATACCTGTAGTACTAAACGCTTTTCTTAGTATATTAAGATTTTTAATCTTTAATTTAAGATTTAGTATATCATTATTCAAGAGTTCTTGTCGAGCTAAAAAATATCGTTTTTGCTCAATTAGAGCATCTGTTTTAGTATTGTGAATTTTAATTTTTTCGTTGTGTTCGGTAGCGTCATTTTTTCTTTTTTCTTGATCCCATAACTCAGTCTTTAAACTTTTGACTTCCTGTTTTAACTCATTAAAATCAGGATACTGATTTGGAATTGAAGAGTCGATAAATTGACTTAGTTGTTCAAACTTTTCAATAGTTCTTTGATTGTTAGTCCAGTCTCTAAGTTTATTTTCGTAAATATTAAGTTTTTCTCTTAGAGAAGTTAACTCTAGATCTTTTTTAGTAATACTATTAACTGTAGTGTGCAGATCTTCTTCTAAATTATCTTGTAAAGTAATAGATTGAGAGTTATCTATGGCTTGTCCACAGGTATAACAAGTATTTGCTGTGTTAAGGTTGCCTATTGCATTAGTAATATTTCTACGGTTGATATTAAGTTCAGTTAATTCTTGTTTTAAGTTAGAGTATTGATCATCGAGTTGAAAGTTCCTGTCGGGTTCTCCCATAGAAATATCAAATTTAAGATTATTTCGTTCTTTAATATAAAGATTATTTTTATCAATCTTTTTACAAACAGTTTCGTATTCTATTATTTTGTTTTCTGCTTTAGCTAGTTCTTGTCGTTTTGTTTCGTCCACTGATGGAACATGGGTTAATTCTTTTTTATCTGCGATAACTGTGGTTACTAAAAAATCTTTAATACTTTTCATTTCTCCATCTAATTTGTAAAGTAGTTTTTCTGACTCTGATAGTTTTAGTTTTATAACTTCACCAATATTTGGATACTTTTCTAAATTAAAAAGTTTAATTAAGAATTTTTTTCTGTTAGTATCGGTAGCTTTTAAGAATTCTAAAAGATCAGTACTGCTTTGATAAGTTAATTGAGAAAATATTTCAAAATCAAGACCCAATATTTCTTGGATTTTTTTATAGGTATCTGGAATTTTATGTTCTGTTAAGTCGATTACATTAGGACCGACTTGTTGATAGAATTTTACTTTACTTTGGTTTTTGGTTCTTTTAATTTCAACATTAAAAACTTTTTCGTTCACACTAAATTCGAGTTTTCCTGACCATGTATCTTTTTTAGAATATCGATTAAGAATATCTGCTTTTTTAATGCTTTTAATATTTTTACTGTATAAAAGTTCTTGTAATATAAGAGCAATGGTTGACTTTCCACTGCCGTTGGGGGCCGTCAGTTGGGTAATTCTGTTAGAGCTTAAATTTAGTTCGTTGGAATTTCCGTAACTAAACATATTATTAATTGTGAGTTTATTAAGCTTAATCATTATATATTAAGTCCTTGAAACTCGTTTATTACACTGTCTGTATCTTCAACTTTTATATATTTTAGATAAGCTTTTAATTCTTCAATAAGAGTCATGTCTTTTAGTTGTAATTTGGAAGATTCTTCGGGTTTAAATGCAATTTTCTTATCTAATTGGTCGTGATTAGAAATTTTTGATAGTTCGTCTATGCTTCCTGTTACTTCATAAACTACATGGTGGTAAGTATCCTTAGTAATAGGATCTCCAGCTTTAATCGTTTTTCTGATTAATTTTGGAAGATTTAAGGGCTTAAACTGAACACTATAATCTTCTATATGGTTAAAATTTACAATGTTAATACCGTATTGTCGTGATTCATCGCGATCAAAGGAAACATTTAAAGGACTTCCAGGATAGTATGCAGGATAGTCTAAGTACCGGTGGTTAAAATGTAAATCTCCTAAAAGTATTAATTTCCAAGGTCGAAGTTTTTCAAAATCATATTCGGGGGTTATGTGAGGAGGTACTTCTCCCCTAATGTGAGTAACTAATATATCATTTTTAATCGGTGTGGGTAAATTGTTTAGCTGCATTTCTCCATATGGAAAAAATTGAAATCCTTGATTAAGAATTTCTTTATGCTTATTTTGTGTAATAATCTCTATATGGGGATTCTTAATGGCTTTATCTTCGTGAAAATGGGTAAAGAATGTTCGCCCTTTTTTGGTAGCTTCGTGATTGCCAGGAATAATATAGGTTGGAATAGATACAGAGTTAATGTATCTTAAAAATAAACAGATTTCGTCTGGTTCTGGTTTTTTATCAAAAATATCCCCTGCAATAATGTGAATATCACATTCTTTTTCAAATAATTCTAGTTTTTCATAAAACAACCGAAATCTGTTGGCTTGCCATTGATTTGGTATTTTCTTTTTATGAAGAGCAATGTGCCAGTCGGCGGATAATAAGATTTTCATTATTTTAAAATAACTTACATTTTTCAAATTCTAATAGAAGCTTAGACGTGTCAAAATTTCCGTGTTCATGGGTAGAGTGATCGTGAACAAATCGATAACCTAAAAATTCTGGGTAATCTTTCCAAAGTATTTCTAAGTTATTAGTATTAGGAAAATCAGTGTCGTTAGTCCAATACTTATTATTAATAAAGAAAGCGTTAACTCCATTACTGTAGATTAATGAATAGTCATAGAAATTAGCTAACTGATGGAACGCTTTAAGGCTTGCGCCGTGGTAAATGTTGTAAGGACCTGCGTCCCAAAAATATGGGTCATACTCTACAACTTGATCTCTTTTAACTCCTAAACAAGCATTGTACTCACATACAAATGCTCTAAGAGTGTAGGTATCTAGTACTCGTTGAAGTATATACCAATCAACGCCGTCGATATCAAGAGAAAAGAAATCAAATTCTTGTGGGGTTTTGTATTCCCTAAGAATTTGAATAACATTTTCTTTCGTTATCATATGCTTTTTGAGGTTAATTAAAGGATTTTCATACTTAGCATCGATTTGTAGTCCTGTCCACCCTAAATTTTCTCTTAAATGGCGAGTATTACATTCGCTTCCGTCTTGGGTTCCTATTTCTACAAAGTACTTGTTTTGAGTTTGAATCTTACTAAAAATATATTCTGTGATTCCGTCTTCTCCGAATTGAGAAAACACCTTTTTTTGATATTCTTCCAAGTTAGCCATTTACTTTGTAGCGTCCCAATTAAATATTTTATTAACATTTCCTTCAAATGTGTAGCTTCCGATATGGTTGAGTTTGGTGTTCGGGTCAAGCCAAATTTTTCCTCCAATTTTTTGCCATCTTCGACAAAAAGTATAGTCTTCTGATAGATACCTATTATCATCAGGATCGTGAATGGTGTCAAAGAAAGAATAACAATATTGGTTAAATTTAGGATCAATACTACTGTCATTAACATAATAAAGTTCAGGATATGCTTTAATCATTTTTTCCACTACACTGCGTTTCATTAACCAAAAACCTGTACTAGCATCTAAAACTTCAACAGCTCCTAAATCCACTCTTACTTGTTGTTTTTGTTGGTCAGCAAATTTTAAGTTAATTGCGTAATCAACAGGAAGAGTTTTCTTAGGGTATGCTCCCGTAATTAAGTCTTTATCCATCGCAATCATTCTAATAACAGCTTCAGGATCAAATTCAATATCTGCGTCAATAAACATTAAGTGAGTACATTCTTTGGCTTCTAAAAACATTGCGTTTAGAATATTTCTAGCACGCGGTACTAAACTTTCGTTTCTTAAAGTAGTAATTCTAAAATTAACGTTGTATTTAATTAATTCTTGAGTAAGTCTAAACATACTCAAAAAATACTGGTCTGTAACAAGACCTCCATAACAAGGGGTAGCAAAGAAAACATTATTTTTTCTTACTACTTCCATATCAATGACTACTTGGTCACCCTCTACTTTTCTGAAGGCTCCTCCTGGGTGAGCTTGCGTTACTTTGATAGGTGCAACATTAGGGGAGGCGCCAACCTCCCCTATTTGTTGAGCCTGATCAGTAGTTTTCACTAACTCATTAAGCTTATATTTTTTCATTTAGTCTAAGTCCTCGGCGTTTTCTTGAGGAACAAACTCATCACTAGTAGTTGATGCAAATAGCGCAGTATTTTCTAGCATCCATTTCTTTTGATCGTCATAGGTTTGTCGTTTAAAAATTCTGTGAAGATCAAAAAGATCTGCTTTCTGTTCTTCTTCAGTTAGCTCCGTGCTTGCTCGAGCTGGGAGACAGGTATATTTTACGTTTTGAGGAAGCGGTCCTGTTTTTTCCTTTTTAACTGTAATGTCATACCCTGTTTTAGGATCGGCTGGATTTCCGTATTCTTTGTTTCCGGCAAAATCGACAATTTGTCGATAGATAGTACTTTTAAGGTCAAAAATTTTAATTTGACCGTCACGCCTGTCTAATACATTACAGATATACGCAAATTGAGGTTTATCACTAAAAACATCAGGTGGTAACTCTTTAAAAGGGTCTTCGTTAGAATCAATGAATTTTTCTTGCTCTCGAACAAAACGTAAACACTCTAGAGGCATTCGTTTTCCTTCGGTAGTAGTAATCCAGTAGACATATCGGGGCATTACTTCTCCGATTAATCTAATTTTTGTGTCGCCAATTGGAAGGCTAAGTCGTTTAATCTCACGGCGTTCTCCTCCTCCTTGTTGAGGTACTTTAGCTTTGTCCCAAGCTATCATAGTATTTCTCCTATTTTTCTAAAGTGAATTCCAATATATCTGGTCGTTCTTTGACGAATGTATTTTTCCAATGTGCGGAAGATACATAGTTTTTTGGAATGTAGTGGTTGTGGTTAGCAATTGAACGTTTGCTTAGTATGTATAGATATTCCACTTTTAATACTGGATTTACAGTTGAAGTTAAAAAGCTTTTATTTTTAAAATAGCTTTGTATATCTTTACATTTGTAATTGTTAATAATCAGATGATTTTTTAACGATTTTAATTGTTTAGTGCGAAAAAGACGGAAATTAATTTTATTAATATAAAGTTTTTTTATTAAGTGATTTCCCGACTTTGCAATAATATTATTATATCCCATTGTAAGACCATATGTCAATATTAAGATTGATTCGGGTTCCCCATTACTTTGTGCCCATAGTTCTGTCCAATTAAAATAGTACATTTTTCCTAAGGTATTCTATAGCTACCCTTGATTACACGTTCTGCAAATAATGCTGCATTAATTGCGCCGTGTTTTCCTATCGACATACATGCAACAGGTACACCTTTAGGCATTTGTGATATGCTTAATAAACTATCTAATCCTAATAAGTCAGACTTCATTGGAACACCTATTACTGGTAAAGTCGTATATGCTGCAACTACTCCAGGTAGTGCAGCAGACATGCCGGCGGCTGCGATAATTACTTTCATTCCCTTGCTAATCGCACCAGTAGTCCATTCTCTTACTTTTTCCGGTGTTCTATGCGCAGACGCAACAATAGTCTCATTTGTAATATTTAATTCATCTAACTTATCTGAACAATGCGTCATCATTTCCAGATCAGACGCACTACCCATTATTATTCCAACTTCGCTCATCGTTTTTACCCTTTCTATTATATAAAATTTTTACATCCATGCTCCTTGAATAAGTTCTGGATTTGATAACTTAACAAAAAGTAGTGTCGCTAATGCAGACCCCAAAAGTGCAATTATCAACCATAGTATATCATCAAACATCGATTTTTACTCCTCTTCTATAATATAATCTTCCATTACTGGATTAGCTAACAACTTTTTACATAAACCCTCAACGTCTGTATCATCACTACACTCTATAAAATGACATTGACCAGAACGTATCTCTATAATTTCTCCTAAACCAAAAGTATTACATGCACTTCTAATAGCTTCACCCTGATTATCCTTAATAGACTTCCGAAGAAAGGTTATTACTCTATACTTTTTCATGAAACATCACAGCTCCCTCTAACCAGTTCTTAGCACTTTTAAATGAGTCAAAACCCATTACTGAAGTTCCCACTATTCCACACTTTTTTGTTTTTTCAGCGTGAAAGTAGTATTTATCTTTAAGATGAACATACCATATTTTATTTTGTTTGTAAAGGTGTCCAATAACTACATCGTTTTTTTCATAGATAGGTCTGACTCCTTTTACTAACTCTTCTTCTGAGTACCAAGAATAATTTGGGAGTTTGAGGTAAAAATTCATGATGTTGGCATCTGAAATAAAGGAGTTACCCAGTCAGGACAAGTAAAACGAGCAAATACCACCCACCCAAAAACGTTAGGAACAAAGCGGAAGCTTTTTTCATAGGATTTAGTTTTTTCCATAGAAGTTCCTGTTGTTAAAACATCATCTACAATAAGTATAGGGTCTTTAGGATTTTGTGTAGCATGATTATTTAAAATGCAGGCTAGTTTTGTTCCTCCTGTTGGAATTCCTACACATTTAAAGAACGATCGGTGTTCGTAACTTATTATCATTTTAGCAATGCATTCCCATTCTGGGTCTGATAAAGCATCCATTTCGATTTTCCAAGTTAATGGTAAGCCAGCGTGAGATGTAAAGTTTATTGATTGAAATAGGTCTGTCATATTGTAAATTCTTTCTCTCGATACCATTTTAATCGGTTCATTTGTTGATTATGGACTATGGCCCCATTAAACTGAAAATCTCTAATTACTGGATGTTTTTTTTCGGGATGTTGTCGTAATATTCTCCCGATTCGTTGTTCTAATTTAATGGGATTATTGCTTGGGCAGGTTAAGTAAAGTGTATCTAAACGATGACAACTAATTCCTTCATCAAAGATTTTAGTTGATAAGATAGCTTTATATTTTGTTCCTGCATTTTGAAGTATATCCTTTCTTTGTTCCTCTTTTGTTTCTCCAATTAAAAGCGCGCTTTTATTAATAAGCGTGTGTAATTTTTTCAACATCCCTACCCTATCTGATAAAATTAGGGGGCACCTTCCGTTGGCGATATCTCGGTTAGCAATTTCGCTAATTAAATTAATATATTCTGTTAGCTCTCCTAATTTAGTTAGTTGTTTACCCCAATCTTTTTTTGGATCAAATACTGTAAATGGAATGTCTGTTATTACAAACTTTACGCTTGGATTTTCTTTTTTATTAGGATCTTCGGCACAAATTTTAAAAGGAGTAAAATAGTCAGATAGAACAAGATGTTTGCCGTCTTTTCTTTTAGGAGTTGCTGTGATTGCAATTTTTATTTTACAATTAATGTTATTAAGGGCAGTAGAAAACATTTCTGCTGGACATAAGTGCGCTTCATCTACTATAACCATACTAAAAGTGTTGTTTAAATAAGGTAAGTTATTGTACACGCTTTTATAAATTCCAACTGTAAGTTCTTGAATATTGAACTCTCCGTCTCCAACAGTTCCTATAGGAGTGTTAGGAATTTGTTTTTTTAACTCTTCTTGCCATTGTTTAAACAATAGTTTGGTATGGACTAAAATAAGGGTAGGTAAATGAGCTTTTGCAATAAGATGACACCCTACATAAGTCTTACCCCATCCACAAGGTGCTTGAAATAAACCACTGGTAATACGGTTTTTACGACTAAAAAATGCATCTGATACTTTTTGTTGTTCTGGTCTTAGCTTACCACTAAAATGAAACGGAATTTTCGCCTCTATAAATTGTCTGTTATCAGTATACTTATCTATTTCGAGCTTATGGTAAGCGTTACTAGGAATAGTATAAAGCTCAGTTTCATAATCGTATTGAAACCACTCAAAAATATCTTTATCTAATATAGTCCGAAATCTCGATTCAAAAACTGCAGAATCATCTATATCTTTTTTATAGATATATATTTTATCCTGTAAAATAGCGTTTTTAACTTTAATTTTGGGTAGCATTGTTTATAGGTTAACTTCAGTGATATAATCTTTTTCGTGAGTAAAATCTTTTATATACCAAGTATTGTCTACACTAACGAGTAGTGCGTATAAATCTTTAGATTTAAAATTTTTAACAGGATGGGGTAATTCAAAAGGATAAGAAACTTTTTCAAGCCATAGTAATTGATCAGTTTTCTTTTCAACTCTAGCTATTTTGGCTTTAAATTTTTCTTTTTTACTTAAATTAATATGTGATCCTTCTGAGTCTACTCCCCACTTCACTTTATCAATAGACTTAATTAACTGCGATAATCTACTAAACGTAAAATCAAAAACAATTCGTGATTGCGGGTGCATTTTATCTAAGTTTAGTAATCTTTCGGGGTAGGTATTGTCATTTAAGTTAAAACCGTCAAGTACATAAATTTTTCCATTCTTAACTTTAGTTACTTTAATTTGTGAGTTCTTAGTGTCGTAATGAATACGGTAGGGCTTTGTTTTAAGTCCAAAAAATGGAAATCGAATACAACTAAATTTAGTATTCATTTATATGTCATATCTTTCTAATTCTCCCCAACTTGAACCGATTTCAAAATCTACACCTATTGGACAGTTTGGAATTTCTATTCCTCGTGGAGTTTGCAAAAATTGTTTAACGTTTGTAACCCATTCCTCAACGTAGTTATCTTGAACTTCTGCAACAATAGAGTCATGAACAACTGTAAAGGGAAGCATTACTTTTTGATACTTGTTTTTTTCTATCCAGTTAACTGTGTCAATTAATCCTAAAACATTAATATCGCTGGCAACACTTTGAACTAAAAAGTTTACTCCACTTCTAACCGCATGTTGGGAAACTCCTTTATTGGGACTTCGACTTTCCGGCAGTCTGCGTTTGCGTCCAAAATAGCTATAAATATATGCGTGATTCTCAATAAATAAGTTAGATCGTTCAATCCATATTTTAAGAGCACTTGCTTCTCTAAAATATTTAGAAATAAACTGTCTTGCTTGCGGAAAGGATATATTAGCTGTTTGAGCTACTTTAGCTGGTCCTGCTTGATACATTATTCCAAAAGTAATTGCTTTTGCATATTGTCTTTGGTTAGGAAACTGAGTTTTTACCTTACTAATAGCACAAGGAAGATTAAAAATCTGTTTTGCTACATATGAATGAAAGTCGAGTTTATCAATAAAAGCTCGTTGTAGAAAGGTATCGTTACTTAGTGCGGCAGCATAATAAACTTCGGCTGTTTGAAGATCACACTGAATTATTTTACAGTTTTCTTTTGCTCTAAAAAGCTTTTTAATGTCTTTATTATCTCTTGGTATATTCTGGTAATTTAAAGTACCTGAACTACTTAATCTTCCACTCGTAGTTCCGTGGACATTAAAAGATGAGCGTAGTCGTTTATCTCTATCTAAGCCTTCTAAAATATTTTTTATGTAGGTATTACTTAATTTGGTTTTTTCTCGCAAATCTAATATCGCTTCAGCTACAGGGTGTTTTAGTTCTGCTAAAACTTCTTTGTCAGTAGATTCAGCCCCAGTAGCGGTCTTTTTTGTCGATTTAAGCTTTAAGATATGAAAAAAAACTTCTCTTAGCTGAACTGTACTGTTTGGGTTGAATGTTTTTTCATGTAAACGTTCGAACTCTTGTACACTTTCATCTAGAGAAATTTCATTAATACATTCTTCTATGTCAATTTCATAATTATGTTGTAAACTTAATGCGTGATCAACACTAATTGGTCCTCCGTTGTATTCCAGTTTAGCTAACGCTAATGTTGCGGGTTTGAGAATGGTTTCATAGAGTGTGTTGAATTTTTCATTTTCATTAACTAATGGGTAAAATTTGTTGTAGAGTTGAAATGTGCCATCAGCATCTTTACATGCATATGGAGCTAGTATTTCTACAGGTAACATTCCGTAATTAAAATTTTCTAATTTTATTTTCTTTTTTCTGGCAAAAGCTTTTTTGTAGTCGTCTAACTCTTTTTCGTAGTCTCCTAGATCTGTAAATCTCATAGCTAATTTTTTTAAACCATGAGTTCCAACAGCTTCTTCTAAACAGTAGTGAAGCAACATAGTGTCTTCAAAGTGAGGAAACTCAAATCCAAATTCATATTCTAAAAAGCTCATGTCAAACTTGGAGTTATGGAATATACAAATTTTTTCTTTGAAAAGTTTATCAAGTTCTTCTATAAAGATTTCTGCTACTTCTGCAGTTACGTATAATCCTTCGTGTTCTTGCGTGCTTAAAGCGATTCCTAGTACACTTCCTTTTCTAGGTGATAAGGAAGTTGTTTCAATGTCAACAACGATTTTTGAACTGTTTTGAAGTATTACTAAATACTTTTTAAAATCTTCAGAGTTATCAATAGTTTTGTAGTTTTTGTCATGTTGTGTTGAATCTATTTCTCCTGTTATTACTTTTTCAATTTTAGAGAATGCTTTTTTAATTTCATCTTTGTATTGGGGTTTGAAAACTGTAAGATTAGGATGAATAACAGGAATATAGCGTTTTTCTATAAAATGAGCATTATATTTAGTAATCCCTGTTAACCCTGTAACATATTTTAATGCTTCAGCCCCTACAGGACAAATAACTTTATAATCAGTAAATACTGAAAAGTCTAGGTCTATATCTTTTTTAAGAATTTTTTCTTTTTCTTTAGAGCATAAAAAATGAACGTCATATGCTCCTATCTTTTTATCATATTCGGCTAACGTTCTAGTAGGATTGGTTTCTGATGCTGAAGCAAAAACAAAGGCGATTGAATTATTCATATTTTCATTATACTCTTTTAGTTAGAATTTGACAAGTAATATTTAATTTCATCTGGGCTTAAATCTCCTGGATCGTGATATTGAGCAAGTTGAATTATATTAGTTTGAAAGTCATTTTTTTCCAACAACCTTTTAATTTTTTTAGCAGCTAAAGACCCCGCCGAGTCTCCATCCATCATTATTTGAACTGAGGTTACTCCTAACTCGTCTAAAAGACGAACTTTTTTTTCTCCGAAACTCTGAGTTCCAAAAGTGCATAGTGTATTGCGATAGCCGTGTTGCCATAAGTTTAGCATATCAAATAATCCTTCTACTATAATAACTTCTGAAGTAGGAGCAAGTTTGTCTAAAGGAAATAATACATTTAATACAGAAGCACCTGCGGGTCTACGTAAGTACTTGGGTTTACTTTTTCCACCAAATCTATGTCGAGCTTCAATAAATCTTAACTTGTGGAATTGGTAAATAGGAATACAAATGTAGTCGTTTAAACCGTATTCTTCAGTAAAAAATGTTTTAAACTCTGTTATAGTCTTAGTTGAAATGTTTTTCCACATTCCTTTAGCTGTTTGGTACTTAGTGGGTAACTCTATGGTATTTTTTTCTAATAACTTTCTTATTTTGTGCTTAATTTTTTGTATCTTATAAGGCTGTTTGTTATCAAATGTTAGTTTAGTTTGAATTCCTATACTTTTAAGAAATTTTTCTTTTCCTCCACTGAATCCACAACTCCAACAATGGAATATATTATTTTCTAGGTTATAACTTAGACTTGGATTCTCGTCCGTATGTGTGCCATGAGTGCATTTAATTAAAATTTCTACTGGATTATTGGTTTTTTTGTAAAAAACGTGTTTTTCTTCTAAAATTTCAGTTAAATTAGTCATTTTTATACACATATCTTGTATTGCAATATCCGCAATTTACGAAACCTTCATCTCCCATTTCATAATAGACTATTGGATGATCATTATCGCATTTTATATATGGGTTATCTGTTTCAATTACCGCATTAGTATAAGAACTAGGGGTAAAATATTCTATTTCATAGTTTTCCATCTTTTTCTCATGTTTTTTCCAACGATATACTTCATACAAAACATACAAACCTATAACTATAAAAACCCCAAAAAAATCACTAAATGTCACTTTATTTAATCTCACAGCTATTGTCTTCTGGACAGCTAAGTAGGAGTAGATACAGAAACGGAAGTACGTCTGGATGTATTCTCCATTTCGTGTTTACACCATACGGTTCAGTATCACGACTTTTCTGTATCCAACCTTCTCCTTCTGTTTTTAGCTTTGGTTTATAATAAGGTGTCTTAGGAACTCTTTGAGCTCTCATAAGTTCAAACATGGTCATTAAGGATGCAGTTGTGTAAACACCCGGTATAGTGCTCTTGAAATCTATATAATTTCGTACATCATCTAGTCGTTTCCATTCTCCATCTTTCATCGAACATAGAATATAGAATCTATGTTTTCCTACTTCACCACGAACCATTCGTTCCCACCATATTTTTCTTTTTTCGATATTTTTTAAGTGATTCTTTTCAAATAATTTTATAATACCGTCTGCGTTAAAGATAAGGTTTGATTGATCTTCCTTTGCATTGATGTTATTAGAAGAAAGAATCAGAATAGTAACTGTAAGTATTTTAGTAATTTTTTTGTTCATTGTTTTACCGAGTATTGCTGTAAAAGTGGGTAATGCAGTACCTTCCTAATCCTGCTTTTTTCTTTTTTAAAGTTATGGGGTCTACTTGATGTTCATAAAAACCTGGAAACATTACCATACGGTTATATCTACATCTCACTTTTATATTACTGTCGGTGAAAGTGAGATTTCCCCCGCTAAACGCTTTTGGTTTTATGTATAACCATATTAAGGCTGTTACTTGTGCGCTATCGTAATGAGCATGGTAATGGTGATTGTTCTCATAATAACTAATTATCGTGTTATCTTTGTCGCAGGATTGCCAATTTCTGTACACAGGACTAGTTTTTTGAAATGCTTGTTTTATTTTATTAGAAAATATTTTTGGTTGCTGAAATCTTAAAATATAGCTTGTGTTTCTGCCTTTTTGGGTATAAACTTCATCTGGGTATAGTCTATAACAATCGGCTTTAGAGTTACCTTCTTCGTCTTTTGCTGCTAGTCCTTCTGCTGCATTTGGCATTGTTTCATAATCAGTATAAAAACTTAATTCTTTCCAAATTTTTTCTAGTTCTTTTTTAGTGTACCAATTGTCTACTAGGAGGAACGGAAATACGGGGTCTTTATTACATATTTTTATTTTCATACGTTTAATACTTTTTTAATTATATTAAGTTGTTCTTGGAATATCTGTGCTGTCTTTTCCGCATCATAAGATACAAATGTATGTATTAGTAATCTTCCATCTCCAGGATTAGGATGTGCATGTTTCATAATATGCTCTATACCTTTTTCCGCAAGTTTTTGTATTTTAATTAAGGTTTCCGTTTCATACATCTTTTAATACCTTTTTAATAATATTAAGTTGTTGGTTAAAAATATCATTATATCCTCGATCAAAATTGTGATGTACTTCTCTTTGAGAATTAATAAATCCTTTTTCAGCAAGTTTTTCCGCTTTAAGTAGGGTTTTTAAAAATAAGTCTCTTTGACCGTGAGCATATTCCCAAGCATGCATTTTTTTAAATTTTGTCATTAGTACGTTTCCCAAGGGTTTGGATACTTTTTACGTATATAGTTCCACTCGTTTTCTTCTATACAGAAAAAAAAGTTTTTAGTTTTAAACGGTTTTTTTAGATAAGCTTCGTTTACGTTAGAGTTTAAATCCCAGTAATTTTCAAGCACGTATCGAGTACAAATACTATGGTTTTCAAATATGGGGCTAGGAAAATGAAACCAATCATTCCCGTCTCCTCCAGACCAGATTGCAATAATAAGCCAAATTTCTTTCATAGTCCTAGTGCTTTTTTCCAAGAATAGTGTTCTGGGTGATTTTCGTAAGACATGGGTATTCTACCGCCTACTCTAGCTAATCGAACGCTTCCAATGTAAGGACCGTCACTATCGTCATAATGTCTGGGAATAAAATGAACATGCGGCCACATAATACTTTGCCCTCCTGCCACATACATATTAATACCTAAATGATATCCATCAATTTTTTTATTTTCTACTTGACTTTCTCCTTCTTCAAAAGCTTCTTCAAAAGCTTTACAGATATAATAATCATATTTTTGTTTAGGAATAAATAAAAGATGATTTTCACATACTGGATATTTATCATAAAGAACTATACAGTATTCAGTTTTTTTAAAAATTCTGTTTTCTTCACGGGCGAAAGGCGTTTCGTTAAATGTTTTGTGTTGGTTAGTTTTTAAGGTCATTTTCTGATTCTGAGCCGTATTTGGCTACTCCTAGTGGTTTTTCATTAATTAACTGGCTATCTGTTGATATTACTTTAGTACATTCCCAATTCATTCCAATATCAAAGTTCATAGCTCGTCCATTTCTGATTTTAGTAGTATGAACTACGATACGATTGGCGTCGTCATCTGGATTAGGTGGAAAGAAATTAAATCCCCTATCTGCACTGTCTAATATGCCTTTTGCAAATCTTGCTTCCCCTCCTGCGTCAATTTGATACGGACTAAACATAGTTATATCATATTTTCTACTCATTAATTTTAATGATTCGGCAATTGCAATTTGAGATTTCCAGTCTTTTTGATCTTCGTACTTAACGATATTAATATAATCTACTACTCCCATTGTAAAATTATTGTATTTTGTATGAAACATATTACAATAATGGTCAATTCTATTAATAGAAATTGCTGCATCATCTATAATAAAAAACCTACGATCTAACATTTTAGGTTTATTGATTTTAAATGATTCTTCAAAATGTTTAAAATTTAAATCGTCTTTTAATTTTTTTAGTTTGTTATCTACAAATTCGCTTTTTTCATAGAAAGTTCTACATTTACTTTCTGCCATTTGAATTTTTTGTGTTGCTGATAACCTATTTTTATAAATATCTAAAAAAGGTACATCACTAATGATACTTAAAAGTCTATCGTGAACTTCTTTATATCTCATTTCAATTGTAAAGAACGCAACTGTGTTTCCTTGCATAAATCTTTCAATAGCGCAATTTAGACTAATGATAGATTTTCCCGACCCACGTCTTCCTCCTAGTAAAACAAGTTCTTGAGTTGCAAATCCGCCATTTACAGCATCGTACTCGGCACTTAAACCAGAGGGAAATAAACGAAAATCTTGAACTCCTGGGAAGAACTCTAAATCTGCAACATCATAAAGTTCGTCTGATGTTGGAATTGCGTTATTCATACTTAGTAAGTGATCTTGGAATTGATCAACTATTTCTATTTTTTCTAAGTCTTCTAAGTTATCAATAAACTTATCTAAAAAAGAAATGGTTTCTTCTCTGATAAAATAGTCTTGAAGTTGGCTTACTAAAAAATCATCTTCTATATGAGGAACGTTATTGTCTTCACTTAGAATTTGAATTTCAAGGTATTCTTGAACTGCTTCATCTTTATTTAGCATTACCATTTCTTGAACAGATGGTAACTTTAAATGAGCTTTATAAAAATTTTCTATTTTTGAGTATAAAATAATATTAGTTCCACTAAAAAATTGAGGAACTAATTTTGTAAAAAAATCGTGATTTTGCGACTCAAGAAGTTTTCTTAGAGTAACTTTTTGTAAGTCTAGTGCCATTAATTACTGTTGCCGTTTACAACCGGAAAAAGTTGGTATCTGGGACGCTCGCTCCAGTGTCCCTGTTCTCCTAAAACGTATAAGTCATAGGATTCTATTCCGTATTGAATAAGGTTATTTTGTTGTCTTTTAAGTTCTTGTTTTATAGCGTAAGACTTCCATGATTCTCCATTATCGTAATCCCAGTAAATATTCCAATGTACATCTTCTATTCCTTCGTAATCTTCGCCATACTTTTTTCTTGCTTTTTTAAGAGGCGGAAGTGCAACATATCGTGAGTGATAACTTTCACTATGATATTCTATCCATTTTTCATCGTATACATGCTTAATTATCCCAAACTCACTGGTTGGAGCAATAAATACTTTATCTTCGATATTAAATTTAATATCTAAATTCTGTTTGATATGACTTACATTTGCTTTTCCTTTCTTTTTTCTGGCGCGGAAAGGAACCCCGTTTTTTAATAAAACATTTTTGACTCGATATGAGGTTATATAAAGGTTTGTAGCAAGTGCGTTTAAACTGTTTCCGTTTTGATACTCGGAAATAATATGTTGTTCCGTATCTTCAGAAATAGGCTTGGCTTGGGCTTCTTTTTTTAGTGTTTGGATTCTTTTTTCTTTTTCTTTAAATTCGGTAATAATGCTTTCTAGTCGTTTTGTATTATAAGCTATTCCTAAATGTGTACAGATAGCTTTTTTCGTTTTATCTATTTTTAGCATCCAAATAGCTTGTCTAATTTTGGATTCAGGTATATCGTGTTTAATTTTTGTCATATTTTTCACTTATATATATTATATATTACAAAAGGAGGAGTAGTCAAATTAAATATGGTTTTAGCCGCTCTTATTTTTTAATTCTCGAATCCTATCTTGCATATACTTTTTGGCGCTAAGTAATTGGGCGTCTTCTGCTTCGCGGGTAGGATAGCCTCTATTATTTTTTTTAGTGTTCTGTAGTCTAAAACTAATTTCATTCACTTCGTGTGTAAATGCTGCCATTACTAGGTATTTTCTACTTTCTAACATTATTTTTTCCTTAAAAATAGTCTTCTTATGGGAAAAAATGAAAGCACTATTAATGCTATACATCCTAATTCTAACATATTAACAGAGTGCTATAATTCTTGTAGTCTTTTTTCTGTTTCATAAACATATGGGATCAGGTCGTCTACCCACACCATTTCTGCTTTTGCGAACATTATTTTTTCTTCTTATTTAATTATAAAAAAAACTGATAATTAAAAATTATCAGTCTAACTAAAATAAAAATATAGTCTTTTTACAAATTAGACATTCTATATTCTAACGTATAAAAAAGTATTAGTCAATATTGAATTTGTTGGAAAAGCTATAAACTCTTGATTTAATGTGTAATTAAATCGTCATCTGCAAAATAGAGATCAGATATAATATTTCTTAATAATCCAGTTTTTGTATAAACATTTGTAAAACCTTCTTTAAAAAACTTGTTATTACGGTATAGTTTTTCAACAACAAAACTAGTTTCATAGGCTTTTAAGAGTCTTTCAAAACATAAGGTGTTTTTAGTGATATTTGGGTAAAACTTATTTATTAGCGAACTGTAATAAGTTAACCGTTCAAGTTCGGGTAGAGATAATATATAGTCAATGGTTTCCTCATTAACTTCGTGAAGATTCATCATAAACATTTTTCCCAAATAAAAAAAAGCGACGGTTGCTACCGCCGCTTTCTTTACTAAGAGTTCTAAAAGATTACTCAGCCGCTTTTGGAGTGTAATCTGCAGCACTAAGACCGCGTCGTGTAAGAACCGTTTTAACTCCTCGTACCGTCTTACCAAAATGCTCGGCAAGTTGGTCTACGGTCTGATCAGTCAGGTTCTCGATCCCTTCGTAAGGATCGCTCTTAGAAGCCTTCTTGTCACGCTGTGGTGCTTTAAGGCCCATGCTTAGTAGCTTGCCTCGAACAGAAGCTACTGTCTTGCCAACTGCGTCGGCAATCTCTTCGAGATAAGAACCGCCAGAAACCATTGAGCTAATGGTAGATTCCTCTTCAGGCGTATAGGTCTTCGGAGTGACCTTTTTCTCAGCAGGTTTAACGTGCTGAGTCATTTCGAGCGAGAGCGCCTTTCCATTGATCTGGCGGGCGGTAAAGTTACCATCAGCAAAGGTTGCAGCAATCTCTTCGGCAGTATACGTGCCGGAGTTATCCGAAAGGAACTGTCGAAGCGCATCCGTTTGTTCGGGAGAAAAAACGGGGGCTGCTCCAGGCTTTTTCGGAACGTCAAATCCAAGTTTCCGCAACTTAGCGGTAACTGACCGACGTGGGAACTCAAACTCGTCGCAGAGTGTCTGGATAACCTCTTCGGTCACTCCAGACGAAGATACTTGCTCCATACGAGCAACCATCTCATCAGTATATTCGAATTTACTCATTTAAGTATATTCCCCTCATGTTTTAGTTTTTGTTCAGTTGGTGTTTTTTCCAACTCTTCTTTGATTATATATTTATCTTTACAAATAGGCAAGAAAAAAGTGAAATTATTTCCTATTTAGTTAAAGCTTTCCGTTCAATATGTTCTGTCGGTTTGCCCAGTAGTCGATAATTTTTATTCCGAATTTTTGGGCTTTCGTCATTTTTGAACTTTTGGTCTGTGTGTCAGCAGAAATCAAAGCGATGCAGTCTTTAGTGACTGTGCTAGTAACTTGATAATTGAATTGACTAAGAATTTCAGTCAACTCACCTCGTGTTACGTCTAATTTTCCGGTTACGCATAATTTTTTACCGCCGGAGGACTGTAAAACGGCGTCAACGCTCTGATCCTGCTTTAACTGAAGAGGTAGGGTGGTGACCCACTCTTCGTTGACATCTAACCACGCGAGAATGGAGTCGACAGTCTTAGGTCCAATCCCTGTTATTTGTGCCAATTCAATCTCTCGCAGCCGATTGAATTGTGGGAGGTGAGTCACGATTCGTCTCGCGGTTCCTCGTCCGACTCCCGGAATCCCTAAAGCAGCTAATACCATATGATATGGTTTAGTTTTAGATCTTTCTATTTCGGCTTGTATTTTTTGACCGTTTACCCCGAGCGTCTGCCATTCTTGCGACCGATAAAGATCCGTAGGATGGGTTAGCTGTAACTTGGCTATGGATTTAGGCCCCAGACCCTTAATTTCTAAGATTCTGATAAAATATTCAAGCCCTTTTACCGAGTCGTGCTGCGATGCGTCACTACAGTAAAGTCTTGGGCCGACCCTTCGAAGAGTATATCCAACGGCCTCTTCGGCATGTCTTTGTTCAATTCTGGTACTGGCATGGAGATGGTTTAGAACTCTGTTGAACTTTGGAATTACCCCGCCAGACCTTTCGATCTCGATAATATCACCAAGCCCAAGTTTGTGCTGTTCGATAAATCCAATATTGTGAAGAGTTGCTCTCCCGATGATAGCCCCGTCGATCTCCACAGGATCGATGACTCCGATGGGGTTAACCATTCCCGTGCGACCAATAACCCAGATCACGTCTTGTAAAGAGGTGGTTGCTGTAAGCGTTCCTCTTTCTTTTAAAGCGATAGCAAATCTTGGATGTTTTGAAGTATATCCAAGTTCTTGACATCGTTTCCATTTATCTATTCTATATACTACACCGTCTTGAGGATATTGTTCACATAGTTTTTGATTGAAGACGGATTGAAAACCTAAGTTTTCAATTAAATTCATTCTAATAGTGTAATCTAATTTAGTTCCTAAAGAATCATGCGCGATAAAACTGATATTGCGAGATTTAAATTCTTCAGGATCTTTTAGTCCGAGCGCACCGCTAACGTAGTTTCTAAAATTTTCTACTTTGTTATCAGTTACACACTCACCTGTTACTATTAAAGTGTTATAGTGACTAGGAATAGATTTTGGTACTGCTTTACAGTATTTAACTAAATGTGAGACATTATCTCCATATTCTCCGTTACCTCTGGTTAGCGCCATTTGAAACTTACCATTTTGATAAATAACAGTTAAATTAGTTCCATCTAATTTCGGCGTTACCACATTAAATTCGTTGTCTATTTCTTTTATATCATAGACTTTTTTTAAGGAAAACAACGGAAATGGATGTCTTACTTTTCCAGCGTAATGACCGACTCTAATAGTTGGACTATCAGGATCAGCCCATCCCTGAGCTGTTTCTACTGCTTCTAACTTATTGTACAAAATATCATACTCTTCATCACTGATTTGAGTTTGATGAAGATCATAATAAAAATGACCGTGTTTTAGTACAGTTTCTTTTAGTTCCTGATAATTCATTAACGCCTCGTTTTTTATCTTGTTTAATTATAACTTAAATTTAGGTATATAACAAGACTTATTTTGCAAGGCGTTCTTTTAAAGCAGTAACTAAATTAATTAAGTTACTCTTTTTATTGAGATTGGTCCCATCAATTTTAATGCTGAGAAGAGCTTCTATATCTCGAAGCATGGTTTTAACTGTCATAATTTGACGAGTTTCATCATTTCGAGGTTTTTCATAAATTTTTAATTGAACTAATTTAGAGATAACAGAACGATATCCTTTACCGAAATGTTCAGCTAATTCGTTAACATCTTTCTGATTTTCTTCTTTGTATAGTTTAATTAATTTAGCCTCTTCTTCATCGCTCCAGGCTTTTACGCTCATTTTTACTCACTTTCCTTTTTCAAAATCAAACGATATTTGTGGATTTCGTTCGTATTTTTGACTAATTATTTTTTCTGCTGTTTGGAGGAGAGGAATCACAGAGCTGACTTCGTCAGCTAGTAAAGCGTATCCATTCTTAGTTGGAAACCAGTACCCAGTATCTCCGTCTAGTGAATACTCTCTAATATGAAGATAGACTATGTTATTAAACTCATTAAGGGTAACTTTTATTACGTTTCCGTTAGGTTTAGAGTAAGCTTCTCCAAGTTCTAAATTCATTATGTCTTCTCATTTAGTTGTTCTAAAGCAGTGTTAAAGATATTAATGTCGTGTTTATTAAAAAATCTAAAGGTAATTCCCTTATGTTTAGCTGGAAAATGTCCTATACTCCAGCTAGAAGTACAATTTTCCTTACAAATTTCTTTTAGTTTTTTAATTACAGGATCATGTTGGTCATTATACTCAGTTTCAATTACTGTTCCGTGTGCGCGTCCTATAATAAATCCATCTTCTTTTTGACTTTGGTGTGCCTCATACCAAACCACGATTTTTACTCCTTATCACAAGTTACTTTGTTTACGGTTCCGTCTTTATTAACTTGTTTAAAATAAATTTTTCCATTAAAAGGAATTGCGTAAGAACCGTCGGACTGTTTTCCACTTTTACAGTCGTGTGGGCCAACATAAACCCACTCTGATCGTCCATGTTCCGATCTGTGATGATACCCTTCTTGTTGGGAAAAAACAGCTATACTACTACCAAAAATTAACAAAAATATTAATAAAAACATAATGACTCCTTTATTTATAAAACTTTACCAATTTTTTTAAGATGAAATTTTCCACCATTACCATTGGGTTTAGTACCATAGATAGTTGGTGTTAAGATGGATTTGTGACACTCTGCTAATGCATTTTTTGAAGCGATGTATCTTGCTACTTGATCTTCACAAGCACTTTTAGTTTCGTAAGCTTTCCAAGGAAACCATCCAATGGTAGCCTCTACTCCTTCATATTCCCAAGGTGTGGGAACAAAAATCCATAATACAAAGTGAACAACTATTAAATTTGTCATAAAAAGCTATGTTCCAACATTGATAATGAATGAGATAAGTAAGGCTGATCCTATTAAAGTAAATAGTAACCACACTATATCATCTTCTGGATTTTCTTTCATTTATTGCTCCTTTCTTAAAACCAAACAATTAATAGTATTCTTCCAACGCGTGCCCACCATGCAGAGTAATGTTTTTCTCCGCAATTTAAACAATTAAAACTTTCTTTTGAAACAGAAACACCCATTCGTGTTAAGAAAGTATAATATCTTTTATTTTTCCATTCTATTGGGTGGATAATTTTCCATGCCCAAGCAGCAGTTTGTCTTCTATTTTGTTCAACCCAAGGAATCTCCATTCCACACTTACCACAAATGCTTTTTACACTAGTTAATTCTGTACTTCGATTTTTAGAAGTTTTAATCTCAGGTGGTACAGGAGCGTTATAAATCCATGATTTAAACCGAAGAATTAGTTTTATGATTGGTGAGGATTCTTGTGGAAAGAACTTTTTTAGATTTTTCATTTTGCGTTTTGCTAATTTTTATGATACTATATATTTGCATAAAAAGCAAGTTATTTTAAACGAAGTTTAAGTACTATTAATAAGATTAATTTACTTTGCTTATAATGCAAACGCGATAGCATATAATTTTTTCAGCTTGCATAATGTGGCATAACGTAATAATGAAATTATTACTTGTTGGTGGGGCTATTGTGTCTGCTGTCAGCGGTAGCTGACACGTCGGAGTACCGTAGTGTTAAAAAAGCAGTAATCGTATTGTCAAACTCATGTGTTAATGTAAAATTATGTTTTTTAAAAACATCGGTAATTAAATATTTTCGTGAAGCATCAGCTTCAAGAAAGACTTGGCCTTTTGGTGCCAGAAGACGTTTAATCTCTGGTGCTAAAACTTTATAATCACATAAACCGTCTTTACCACTTATATAAGCAGAACGAGGTTCGTATTCACGCATAGGCTTTTTAAGGAAATCATAGTCTGAAGTAGTTAAATAAGGAGGATTGGCAACTATAATATCGAACAGTCCTGTAACTTCTTGACCCCAGTTACTTTTAATAAACTGAGTTCTCTTTGACATTCCTAGGTTTAGGGCATTAATAGCAGCAATTTTTAGGGCTTTAGAGGAGAGATCTACTCCTACGCCCTGAGAATCTGGTAGCTCTGAGAGTATAGATAGAAGTAAACACCCACTTCCAACTCCTAATTCTAAAATACGATCAGCCTTTAGTCCATTTTCAATAGCATTTAATACATTTATTACTATTTCCTCACTCCAGGGTCTGGGAATTAATACATCTGGAGTTACTTGAAAAGGTAAGTTCCAAAATTCTTGTTTTTTCAAAATATAGGGAATCGGTTCGTATTGGAGTCGACGAGATACTATTTTATTTAAACGTAATTCTTCTTCTTCGCTTATCACTCGTTCTCGATCACGCAAAAGTGTAAATCTATCTATTTGAAGACTGTGTGCTATTAAAACGTGTGCTTCAAATCGAGGATTAGCAATTTCAATAGTTTTAAGCAGAGCTTCGGTCTCTGCTATTTTTTGTTGTGCAGTCGATTTTTTTGATAAATTCGGCATAACTTATTGCAACTTTATCCCATGTGTGTAAAGTTTTTTCAGCGTCTCTGAGTTGATTCATTACTTTTTCCCTTTGCGGGTGCTGAATTATTTGAGTTATTTTATTAACTAAATCTGAAACATCAGGTTCTAGAATAGTTCCGTGTGCTCCCATCATTGTTAGTGCGTCTCCTGGTTTGATAGCAAAAATATGGTCTGCAGTAATGTCTTGAAGAATCATGGCGGAATTAATTCTAACGGAGTTTTGATTAGTTAAGAAATCATCGGTTGGACCGCCTGCTGTGACCATTGGAATACACCCTGTTGCCATTGCTTCTTGTACGTGCATTCCAAATCCTTCTCCTCGGTATGGGTGAATCAACACTTCGCTCTGTTTATAAAGATCTGCCATTTCTTGATTAGAAAGAATTTTATCAATATACTCTATTTCAGCGCAAACTGTTTTATACTGAAGTTGAATAATTCGGTTAAGAACATCAGTTTCTCCGTAAATTTGAGGGCTATCTTTAAAAATTAGTTTAACGTTATCATTTAGTTTAGTAGCTTGTTGCCACGCATTTAAAAGAATATCTAATCCTTTTCGGTACTGAGCGTTTCCAACAAAAATAAAAGTAAATTTGTTGTTAATACTATAATGAGGGTCTCTAATTCGGCTATCAGTATTAAATATCTGAGGATCATATCCGTTAGCCACGACTCCTGCTTTTTTAGGGGATAACCCAGCATCTAGAAAATTATTAATAGACCATTGAGACGGAGTAATTAAATAATCTGCAAACTGTTCAAATTTATATTGCCACTCAAAAGGAATCTTGGTGTATTCCCAAGGTTGGATATAAACAATTTTAGTTTTATCAGAGACAGGCCAACGCCATATTGGAGGATAAGTGTGGCGAATTTGAATATCTGGTTTTGATTCTTTACTTTCTAGTTCTTTTAACTTTTTAATATGATCTTTTTTAATTTTATAAACGGAATTAAACTGATCTACTGGAGTAATAGTTAAGTTGATGTTAGGAAATACTTCTTCGTCTCCTAAACGAATTGCTACTTCTCGATTAATGATAGCTAAACTGTGATTATCATAAAATTTACCAATAATTTCTATATTTTTCTTCATGAGTACACCATTTCTGCATTTTTACGCATTGCTGATTCAAAAACGTCTTTTGGAATTTTTATTAAAGAAGGCCATTGAGATGCTTCCCCTAAACCTGAGGTTTTAAAGTTTTTCATTTCGTGATAGTTTTCTAAGGTAACTTGTTGCCACATATCATAAAAAGGATCTCCCCTTTCGGTAATATCTGCGTGTCCAATATTATTAATTTTTTGATGTAATTCATCTTTTGGGCGACATAAACTCCAATGTTTAATAGCTAAAGGAGTAAAAATAAGTCTATTTGGATGAGTTTTAGTAAGATTAGTCCATCGGGCATAAATATATTGGTTGGTTTTATGTGTAGCGAACCCTTGTCTTTCGCTACGAATAAAAGTACCGTCTTCATTAGCAATTACTAAGTAGTCATTGGGAAATTCTTTGTACGGAAGAAACCAGGTAAAGGCAAAATCGTATTTATCGTGATAATTTTCGATAATTGGACAGAAGGTGGTAAAGAATTGCTGAGCGTTAATTAATTCTTCGTCAGCATCAAAACTCATAACCCAATTATGAGAACAATGTGATTTTAAGAAGTTTCGTTCAAAGTTATCGTTTTCAATATATTTATTGGTATCACGATAAAAGTCGTCTTCGATAACGGAAATTTTACTATCTCCGTCAATTTGTTCTAATTCTTTAAAAAGCTTTTCTTCATCAAAAGTAAATTTATTACCACTCCATGAGATTCGTTTTTCATCAAGTCCTAAGATAATTTCGTCAACATAATTATAGTAAGTTTTGATACTTTGTGGTAAATAACGAGCATCATAACTAATTAGACTGATAACTGATTTTTTAATCATTTTATAAATCCTCTAATCATTCCTTCAATAAATGCAAATGGGAGTCCAACGATAAGTAAGAGTCCGAAAATTGCAGCAATGATAGGCAACAGAAAAAAGAATAACAATAAACATAAAAAAGTAAACAAATAAATAGTTACGGTAAGGGTAATGTTATTTTCCATATTATATTTAAGCCTAAGTCTTGTCATTCTATCATTAAAATCTTTAGCACTAATATTCTTATGTAGTTTCATTATTTTTTTCCTTTTTATTCCAAGGTGACTCTTCTTTTTTCCAAGGTCTAGGATCGGGTGGAGGTAAAAAACTGCTCATGCTTGAAACATAACCGACCATAGTTTCCGCATCGGAGATTAAAAACGGATCTTCTTCGTGATTATCATTAATTCCGGGTTCTATAAACATTTTATTAATAAATCCATTAGTTACTAGCATTGAGTACCGCCAACTTCTCATTCCAAATCCTAGATTGGATTTACTAACTAACATCCCCATTTGGCGAGTAAATTCTCCATTACCATCAGGTAAGAGTACAATGTTTTCCACACCTAAACTTTTCCCCCACTGATTCATTACAAAAGTGTCGTTAACAGAAAGACAGGCTACTGTGTCAATTCCAAGCTTTTTAAAATCATGATACCGTTTTTCATATCCTGGAAGATGATTTGTATCACAAGTAGGAGTAAAAGCTCCTGGTAACGCAAAAAGAACCACATTTTTCTTTTCAAATATTTTTTGTGAGGTAACGTCTTCCCAATAGAATTGGTTAGAATCACCGTTTGAAGTACCTCGAACACGGATTTTAAAAGTTACAGAAGGAACTTGTTGTTGATTCATAATAATTCTCCTTATATTTTTGGTGTGTCTGGCAGTGTGTCGTGCGACATAATACAGCTACCACGGTCTGCTTCAAAATTTTTTATCACGATAGAAATTTTTTCCTTACATTCTTCCATTGTTGTTATTCCGTACATTTCATCCGCGTTTATGTGCATTGTAAATCCTTCCATAAATATTAATAAAATTACAACTTTAATCATTTATTATTGGTTCTGGTTCGTCTTGTAATTTTTGAGATTCAGTTTCTTTTTCTATTCTTTTACCTATAGTTTGATAAAAAGGGCTGTTTTGCCACTTATTTTGTAATCTTATTAAGTTTCGTGCTTCTGCATTCGCGTTTTCTTCAGTTTTAATTCTTTTTATGTCTTTACTTTGATAATGGAATAAAGGAACGGGAATTTGATAAATTTTCCATCCTAGTTCTCTTGTTCGAAGGCAGAAGTCCACGTCACGATTATAACTCCACTCAAAAGTAGCATCAAAGTTTCCTACTTCATTAAGTACTTGTCTTCGAATAAAAATCCCTCCGAACGTATACCAAGCTACCTCTCTTACGTAATCATATTGACCTTCATCAACTTCAGGAGTTTTAAAAGTTACTCGACTTCCGATTTCTATACCTGATCCGTAATGATCAGGTTTATTATTTTCAAATTTTCCCCCTGCACATTCAATATAATATTTTTGATTTTCATTACATAGTGGGTAAAGAAGTTTACAGCCTAAAATTCCAGCCTCAGGATAGGAATCTGCGTAATGTTGTACTTTATCCCACCATATTTCATGACCAGAAACTGGTTCCATATCTGAGTGAAATATAAAAATATCTTCATCACATTCATTCCACATTTTTTGATACATCATATCAGGTCCGATGCGTCCTATATCTTCTTCAAAGATCCAATCTAATTGCCAAGGAGCTAATCTCTGTATGTTTTTAATTTCGTTTTCAAAAATGTAAGGTGTAATTACTGTGAACATTTATCTACCAACTCTTTTACACGAATTTGCAAATCATGGATTTGTTTTTGCATTTCGACAATATTGTTTTTTAATAGCCCGTTTTCCCTAATAACTGCTAGGTAGAGTTTATATAACTCTGTTTTTTCGTTATGTTGAATGAAGTTTGTCATTTTTTATCCTTTTATTTAAATGGCGGACCCACAAACCAAGCAACAAGTGAATATCTTACACCTTTAGTTACTGGTTGAACTCTGTGTTCTATAAAAGAGGGAAATACTATGATCGATCCAGTTTTGGTAAAGTTTGGTGTTGTAATTTCACAGTTTCCATTTTTATAGTAAGCAAATTGAAATTCTCCTCCTGTATACTTGTCATTTAACAATACAGTTATACTTAATTTTCTTACGTGACCATGCAAAAATTTATTATTTGGTTGATCATAAACAGATATGCTATCACTTTTACCGTCTTTATGAAAATTATAAAATTCTCTTTTTTTGTAACGAGTTATTTGCATAGATTCGGCGGCTTTAATATCAAATTTCCACCCGCTTTTTTCATTGGCTGTTTCCATATATGGCCAGATTAAATTATATACCCATTGTTTGTTTGTCCACGCAACATCGCTGGTTCTAGCAATTTTGTCTATTCCTGATTCTGTTTTTTCACCGTGTATTCTTTCTTCTGGTGTAATACCTTTTTTTGTATTTACTGTTGCGTTTTTAAAGTTACCTTTCCCCAATTTTTTTATTTTATTGCATGTTTCTTTACTCAAGGCTGCTGTGAAGTAATACCAATCGTTAGTTAGTTGCATTTTTTGGTCCTTGATAAAAATTTACTAAAGAATATCGTACTCCTTTAGTTATGGGAGTTACACGATGATATGAAAATCCATTATGGAGGGCTAAAGACCCTCTGTTTTTAGGAGCAGTAAACACGGAAGTAATAGACTTTTGAAGTAATTCATAGTTATCGTGTTCTTTCGTAGGATCTCTTTTTGTATTACCTTTTGAATCTTGTCCAAATTGAAGCTCGCCTCCTTCATATTCATCAGGATTACTAAGTTGAATTGAAATACTTAATTTATCGTAATCAATTTCTTTAACTCCTGGCAGTCCGTGTGGGGGTTTATACGTCCAGCCATATCCGTCTGTGTGCCAAGTAAAATGTCCATTTTTTGTGTATTTTTGAATGAAAATTCCTCTTTGTTCTGTTATGTTAAAATTATTTTGTTTACTATAATGTATAATTACATCCCATATTTTCTTGTTTATTAGGTTAGTGTTATTAAATAGGGAAAATTCTCCTTTTACTATTTTACGGTTCCAGGCTACTGTGTTACTATATTCCATCTTTAACAACTGCGTATCATAAACTAGGCTATCGTCACGTGCATATGCCATCTTTTTTGTTGATGAGTCTTTTTTAAAATAGTTTATTAAATAATCACATTCATCATCTTTTAAAAAATTTTTAATTATGGTATGATGCATTATTTTTGTCCTTGATAAAAGTTTAATAGAGAATATCGGGTTCCTTTAGTTATGGGGGTTACGCGATGATATGAAAAACCGTTAAATATACAGAGAGTACCTTTATCTTGGGAAATAGTAGTAATAGCATTAATAGACTTTTTCCATTTTTTTAAGTCATCATATGTTTCTGTTACGGGTCTTTCTGTTTTGCCTTCTGAATCTTGTCCAAATTGAAGTTCACCTCCTTCATAGTCTGTAGAGGCACTAAGTTGGATTGTAACACTTAATTTATCGTATTTAGTTTCGGAAATACCTATTCTCATTTCAGGGTTGGAACTTGACCAAGGTGGGGGGTTTGAATAAGTACTGCCATCTGTGTGCCACGCAAAATGGCCGTTTTTAGCATACTTATGAACTATAAAACCTTCTTGATGTGTTATGTTAAAGTTATGATGCGAACTAAAATATTTAATGTAACTCCAGGTTAGAGACGTAATTGGATCATCAAAGGGTATATCATAACAGTGTGCTATTAGTAAGTGTTTATCGTATAAAACTGGTGTAGGTTCTTTTTCTTTTGGGTGAAAGTTAGCTAATTTTCCACGAATTCGGCTTCTAACTCCGATTTCTGTACTTGTTTCAAAGCGCTTAATTAGGGAATCGCATTGTTCATGTGTTAAAAAATTTTTAACTATTGTGTACATTTTTAGTACTTTTGGTAAGATTTTTCTTCGATAATATCTGAATTAACTATTTTATTTAGTTTTCTTTTTAAGGCGGCTCTTTCATCGTTTTTAAGATAAACTGATCGAGCAAACTTAATAAATTCTTTGTCAAATTCTTGTTTTCTTTCTTTATTTCGAATATCGTCTTCGATTATCCATAAACTATGATTAAGTAGCGATAAATTAAATTTATAGTCTTCAATTTCTTCTTCATTAATACTTTTTTCTTTTTCGTATAAAAGAATTAAAAGTTTTAATTCGTGATTAATACTTTCTTGTTTCTTTTCATCTTTAATATAGTGCTTTTTAAGTTCGAGAATTGTAATTTTATCAACTAATTCTCCAAACGAAATAGGGGCAGTAATCATTTAAAATAGCTTGTCTGTCCAGGTGCGCGGTAAGTGAGCCCGATTAGTGATTTCTATAGGGAGATGGTAATTAAAGGGTTGTGGTTTTCGTTCTTGTATCCATTCTATCATACTAGTTAATGTGTCTGTGAGAGGAACTGAAGCATTATAGTTAAATTCCTTTTTAATTTTATCACTAGAACAGTAGGCGTTTTTAACTTCTCTCGGCCTATCTGGAACATATATTAACTTTGGTTCTTTATTAGTAAGTTCAGACACAGATTCTGCCAACTCACGAATAGAGATTTCGTTTTTATCTGGGCCAATATTGTAAACTTCTCGGTGAAGGTTTCTATCGCTCACCACCATATGAGCTAAAGCGTTAATGCAGTCAGATATATCACTAAAGCTTCTTTTTTGCTCTCCATCCCCATAAACGTAAATTTTATTGTTCATATATGTGCTATTAATCATAATTGCTGCTACATTACGGTATGGATCGGTGTATCGTTGACCTACTCCAATAATATTGTGAGGAACAGCAATTACAACTTCTAATCCGTGAATTTCGTTTAAAAGAAACAACATATCTTCAGCTTGTGCTTTTCCCATTCCGTAAGGGTCTACAGGTTTTTTTTCATAATGTTCCTTAAAAGGAGGAGTTTGGGCTCCGTACCGAGCCATTGAACTACAAAAAATAAATCTTCTTACATTATTTTGGATTGCCGCAGAAGCTAAGCTTACTGTTCCTCCTACAATATTTTGAACTACTAAAGAAGGGCTAAACACACTTAAACCTTCATATGGTAGAGCTGCGGTATGGACGATAACGTCTACATCTTTTAATTCTTTAACCATTTCTTCTTGATTTAAAATATCTGTTTGTGTCCACGCAGCATTTTTAGGAATATTATCTTCATATCCTCCTATTAACGTGTCACAGCCTCGTACATGATGTTTATTAATTAGTAATTTTCTTGCTAAATTACTTCCTACTAAACCTGCTATTCCTGTAATATAAATATTCACGTTACTTTTACTCCATTTTTTATTTTATTGTACCGATTATAGTTTAAATGCATAAATAAACAGCTTAACGCAGCTCCTGATTTTCCAAATTCTGACATATTAAAAATAACTGGTTCTAAGTTTTCTTGAGCACATAATTTTTCTAATGTAGCAACGGATTCCTTTGCCTGTTCATACCCGTGATCATCTATAGTTAAATCTGGTACATCTGATCCAGACAGTACTGTGTCGTTTATACGGACAGAATTACATAAGCCATTTAAAAGATCGTTTGGTCCAATATTAATAATTTCTGTTACTTTTGAAATTTCTAATAGTTCTTCTTTAGTAAAGTTAGAATTGTATGAAACTAGAGTTTTGGTGGGAGTCAGTGGGAAAACACTACAGTCTAAGTGGTAACTACCCTCATAAGTCATTTTGAGTTTAATAATCTTCATATTAAACTTTTCTTCCATCCACTCATAGGCTTTTATTTCTGACCTGATTCCATACCCGCCTATATAAATATTATCATAGAGATACTTTAGTTCAGCCTCTCCTTCCCACTTGTGTGGACAGTTAATAGTTTCATAATTCATTAGTTCAAAAAAAGGTTTACCTATACTCTCTTCACCCTGTCGGGGTTTAGAGGTAAAATTACCTAAGATAATGATATTACGATCCGTGATGTGAGGTAAATAAATTCCTATACTACTTATGTATACTAAATCTTGGTATAAGTTTTGGTAGCTGGGTAAAAGATATACTAAACCAGAGCTAGATACAAAATTATATAAATCCATAAACTGTCGATAAGCTTTTGGTTTATTTATTTGTCTTAATCGAGGAGAAAGCTGTTTCATCCATTTATTGTTTGGAAATTCCGTTGATAGAGAAAAAGGAAAATTCATTACAAAACTAGGATACGGTAATTGAGATGGCGTTTCTAACATATTTTAGTTTTATCGTAATCAGATTGAATCATCATTTCAACTAAGTCATCTAAGCTATGAGTAGCTTCCCATTTTAGTACTTCTTTAGCTTTGGCCGCGTTTCCTAGAAGTAAATCTACTTCAGTAGGACGAAAATGAACTGGATTAATTTTTACTATTAAATTTCCGTATTGATCGTAAATTTTCTCATCAGCACCTGTTCCTATAGAATTCAGTGTTAAATCTAAGTATTTAGCACATTTTTCTAAGAATTTTCTAATTGTATGTGTTTTTCCTGTAGCAACAACATAGTCGTCAGGGTTATCTTGCTGTAACATTAACCACATAGCCTTAACGTAGTCTTCTGCATAACCCCAATCTCTTTGGGCGTTTATGTTTCCCAATTCTAAAGTTATTTTTTCTCCCCTAACAATTCTAGTTAAGGTAGAAGTAATTTTACGAGTTACAAACTCTAACCCTCTTAAAGGAGATTCGTGGTTAAAAAGAATTCCACAACTACTATGAATATTATAGGCTTCTCTATAATTAATAGAGGTATAGTGAGCAAAACATTTTCCTATTGCATATGGGGATCTAGGGTAAAAAGGGGTTTTTTCATTTTGTGGGGTTTCTAATGCTTTACCAAACATTTCTGAAGATGATGCTTGATAAAAACGGGTGTGGGGACTCTCTTGTTTAATAGCTTCTAAAAATCGTAAAGCTCCTAATCCTACTACATTAGTTGTATAAAGAGGTTGATCAAAACTGCTTCTGACAAAACTCATTGCAGCAAGGTTATAGACTTCATCTACTTGCAGTGTTTTAACGATATAAGTAATATTTGATTCTTCTAAAAGTTCTAAAAATACGGGCTCAATCTGTTTTAATATACCAAGTTCTTCTAGTCTCCAGGTACTATCCGTGCTTCCGCGCCTAATCCCTCCGTAAACTTTATACCCTTTATTGAGTAGAAACTTACTTAAATAGGCTCCATCTTGTCCTGTGACTCCTGTTATTAACGCTTTTTTTGTCATTTTTAATTTAATCTTTCCAATAATTTAAGTGCATAAACATACAGCTTAGTAATGCTCCTGATTTTTCGAATTCTGAAATATTAAATATTATCACCTCTAACCCTATTTTATCGCATATGTGTTTTAAAAAAGAAATTTTTTCTGTTTCTATCTCCCATAAATTACCTCCTTCTATATTGGAGTAATAATTTTTTGGTACGTCAGGGAGCCGTGACGCTGTAAGAACTTTATTCCCTATTAGACAAGAATTACAAACTCTTGCTACTGTATCTGGATATTTAAAGTTGTAATATACATCTATAATTTCTGTTACTTTTGAAATTTCTAATAGTTCTTGATTATTATAGGCAGTTGGATAAGAAACTAAAGTTTTAGTTTTGGTCATAGGAAAAATGGTGCAGTCTAAATGAAGATAAGCAGGGTTATCCATTTTAAGTTTAATAATCTTCATACCAAAATTTGCTTCCATCCACTCGTAGGCTTTTATTTCTGATCTGATTCCGTACCCGCCTATATAAATATTATCGTATAGATATTTTAAATCGGCTTCTCCTTCCCATTTATAAGGGCAGTTAATCGTTTCGTAATTCATTAGTTCAAAAAAAGGTTTACCTACTGTTTCTTCACCTTGTCTTGGTTCAGAGGCAAAATTACTTAAAAGAATTATGTTACGGTCTATAATATGGGGTAAGTAAATTCCCAGGTTAGCAATATATGGTAAGTCTTGGTATAAATTTTGATGACTGGGTAAAAGATATATTAAACTTTCAGTTGCGGCAAAATTATATAGACTCATAAATTGTTGGTATGCTTTAGGTCGATCAAGTATTCTTTCTTCTTCTGTGTGTCTCTGTGTCATGAAATTATTGGGAACTTCAGTTGATAGAGAAAAAGGAAAATTCATTACAAAACTAGGATATGGTAATTGAGATGGCGTTTCTAACATTTAGTACCTCCCAAGTGTGTTACGTAATTTTCAAATGAATCTTTATAGAGTAAAGTTAACGAACCGGTTTTGTCTTTCCAATAAACCGAGGGTGCTTCAATTCCGGAAAAACGTGTAACCTTACTTAGTCCATACCCTCCCATATTTAAAAAAGTTAATTGAGATCCTATTTTAAGAGGTTCATCAAATCTGTATTGACCAAAAACGTCTCCAGGGGAACAACTACAGCCAGATAAGTTATAACTATATGATCCTGAAGAGGAACTTTCTTTAACTTGGATATAGGGGTTATAAGAGGCTAACCAGCCTAAATGATATATTGTAGTATCTAAAATTACTACTTGATTACTATCTACCGTAAATATATCACATACTGTAGTTTTAACTTTTCCTGCTTCGCTTACCATAAAGTAACCTGGTTCAACAAATACATCAAGGTTAAATTCTTCTCGCAATAACTGAACGCCTTCAAAAAAAGCTTCTATGTGTGTAGCAGATCTCTGATCATATCCCCCTCCTAAATTAATCCACTTTACGTGTCTTAGCAGATGAGGGATGACGCTTGCAAGGTGTTTAATTGTAGCAAGTAAGCATGCAAAGTCGTGAACGTAAGAATTAGTGTGAAAATGAAGTCCTTTAATGTTTATTAAATCTTGAGGTTGTAACTTAGCTAACTCATATATTGGAACCCCTAGTTTTGAACCCCATCTACATGGGTCGTATTCTTCTAACCGTACAAAAGAAAGTTGAGTATTAATTCTTATTCCTTGTTGAACATGAGAGGGAATCTGTGTGCTAAACTGTTTCCATTGTGGTAAAGAGTTAAAAATAATGTAATTTAAGTATTCGCCATATTTTTTTAATTTCTGAGTTTCTATCCAAGGACCGACTAATTGTAAGGAGTTATTATTACTTTCTTGGTGGGCCAATTTAACTTCGTTAAAAGTGCTACAAGAGAATCCATGTACTAATTTATTTAAAGTTTGTAACACATTAGGAACAGAACACGCTTTGACGGAGTAAAATAAGTTACATTTTGCTATATCTAAGGTTGCGTGAGTAGTTATAGTATTGTATTCTAACGTTTTTTCATCAAATATAAGAGCAGGAGTTGTAATTTTCATTGATTACTGATTATTTCAAAGGTAGGAGTACAAAAAATCAGTTTTCCGCCTTTTTCTAAAAATTCTTTTTCTTTTTTAATGAAAATATCTTTAAAACCAAATCCGGTAACTAGGAAGTAGTCCGCATCTTTACGGGCTTCTTTCTCGTCTACTATTGGAATTTGAGACCCTACCATATATCTTCCGATTTTATTAGGGTGAATTTCTGCTGCCCCTTTTATGTCTTTAGAAGTTAAACCATACCACTGAGCAATTGTGTTACCCTTAGTAGATGCCCCGTAAAAATAAACATTTTTACCTTCTTTTACTTTTTGGCGGATAAAGTTAATAGTGTTTTCTTTATTAATTTTAACCTGTTTTACCCACTTTTCAATAAGGTGAGGTGCATACTGTTCAGGGTAAAACAATGACCCGTTAAGGCTTAAAGCATGTCTAATCCATAATTGATACGACCCTCCGTTAATATCGTTTTCTTTTACATTATAAATCTCTAAGTGCTGCTGCTTAAATAGTCTTACTAATGATTGATAGGTATAATAAAGTAAGTGTTCGTGACAGACATTTCCAATATCAAATTTCATTAACATTGGGACGGCAGGCATAAGTTGAACTATAAACACTCCGTCTTGGTGTAAGACTTTTTTTATACTTTGAACAAATTCGTTAGGATAATCTAAATCATAGAACATTGCAATAGCAGTAATAATTTTAGCTTTTTTATTAGATAATGGAAGATTATCCCAGGCTTGTTTGTTCCACAAATCATTAATAGTGTATTCACAATGTTTAGTAAGATCATTTTGAATAGACTTGGCAGGGTCACATCCGATTCTTATAACAGGTAAGTCTTCGTAAAAACTTAAAAGAGTTCCGTCATTAGCTCCAATATCAAGAACTAAATCGTCTTTTTCTAAAGTAACTTCATTTCTTGCTGTTGTTACTATATCTTTTAAATTATTAATAATTTTTTTATTTAGTTTAGATTCGTACCAGTAGTCAAAGTAAACTTCGTTATCTACTGTTTGATCAAGTTGAATTAAGCTACATTTTTCACATCTGGTTAGAGTCATATCTGCTTTTCCTCTGTTTCCACTTGGTGTGCTCGGAAAATCATTAATATATATTTCTCCAGTGCTAAAAAATGAAACCAAATCTATAGAGCCACATAGTCTGCATGTGTATACTTTTTTAGCGTTAATCACTTTATTATCTCCCAAATATTGTTTAATATATCGTTGTGTGGCCATTGATCACTTGATGGAGGAGCAAAGTGTGATATTCCCTTAATGTTAACGGGATTCATTGCACTAAAATTTGTAGTGTGTCCATCTCGCCAATTAGTCATAAGATGGATAGCTGGATGAGAATAGGCTCCTAATGTCCACATAGACCCGCTGTCAGCTCCAACTGCTAATTTAGTAGCAAGACTAATCTTAATTTGTTCAAAAAACGGTAAGTTTACGCAACGCACATAATTGTCTAAGTTAGATAAATGAGGTTCTTCTATCCACCCACAATGAAATATGGTAAAATTATTATTAACTAAAGTGTCTACTAAGGTATTCCACCACTGGGTAGAAGGAGAGCGAGAAGGCCAGTGTCCGTAGCCGCTAAAAGGCCAAATAACTATACTTTTAGAGGGAATTAAGTTTGATTTAGTTCTTGATTTAGTATAACCTTCATTTTTTTCTATAAAATCAAAATCAGCTTCGAACCACTGAGATAGTTGAGGACGAAGTTCCTCTTCTGTTAAAACTTCTTGAATATCATAAATACCTGACATGCGAGCGAGTTGTTCAACAATATCATGATCATTGTACCAGTAATCTTCTGGGCGTGCGTTAAGAAGGGTTTTGTTTTTATGATCTAACTGTCTTGTAGTAAATTCGCATTGTGACGCCAGTTCATAGTCGTTTTCTCCGAATCCTCCCCATGTGTCTGTAATTTTAATTCTATCTATTAATGGATGGTTATAAAAGAGAGGAGCTGCATGGGACATTTTTTTGTGTATTCCCCAATACTTATAACTTCCAGGATATTTTTTTTCAAAGTAATTTAGTTGTGGTAAACCAGCGATTAAATCGCCGATAAGGCTAAAACTCATACCCCAAATTTTAGTGTCTTTATTCATGATGGCAACATTTCTAATTGAAACACAGTAGTTTTATAAAATTTTTCATCGTATATAGGCTTAGTTCTTTCGTAATATCTGGTATATTTCATTCCGTCTAGGTCTTTTTGCCCTCTCGGAAAGTAAGCTAGATCAATTTTTTTATTTAAAGCTCCTGCAGCGTGCCAAAAAACAGAATTGGGAAGAACAATAGCTTTTGCTCTATTCATAATTTCAAAAAGAACATTAATAGAAAGGTCGTGTGGGTGAACATCTTTTCCTACTTCAATAACGTGTGGCAGTTCTTTTCTAATTTGTAACCATTTTTTTCCGTATTTAGGAGGCAAGTTTCTATTAGGATCTCCGCTTTGGGTCTGTACAAAGCCGTATGAATTATTTCCTACTAATTCGTAGATTATTTTTGAGGCAAGCATCCTATTTTCATTAGATATAAAAACTTCTGGCTTATAATTTTTGATGTCTACTTCAAACGTGGAAAGGTATTCTTCTGTATTAGCTACGAAAATTGTATGAGAATACCCGTGGCGGTAAGCTGTTGCGAGCCCTTCGTTTTGAGTTGCCGGAATCCCTACTTTTAGGTTATGGAATCCGTAATCTTGCCACGGATCACTAAGAATATTGTATACTTTATTTACATAAGGACAATTATCTAGAGGTGAACTATTAAATCGTCGTTGAATGGCTATAGAAGGGATATGATTCTTTTCTGACCATGCCCGGAGTACAGGAACAAGGGCAATTTGGTCGCCTAAACCATGAGGAAAGATAATAAGAGCTTTCATTGTGCTAACTCGAACACTACGCTCTTATAAAATTCTTCATTATAAAAAGGTTCTTTTTTTCCATAATGTATTTCATATTTTCTTCTATTTAAATCTTCTTCTCCTCTAGAAAAATATGCTAAATCTACTTTTTTCCCCATTGCTCCTGCTGCTTGCCAAAATACAGAATTAGGAACTACTACACCTGTAGCTAGTCTCATTACTTCAAACATTGCGTTAATAGACAGGTCGTTTACCTGTAAATTTTGTTCTAACTCAATAAAATGTTTTAAATTTTTATTAACTTTTAACCACTTTTGACCATAATTACTTGGAAGTCCTCGGTCAGGATCGCCGCTATTAGTTTGTATAAATCCATAGGGGTTATTTCCTACTAATTTATAAATTAACTTATGAGCTTCCATTTTATCTTTATTAGAGATAAAAACTTGGGGTGTGTAGTTTTTTATGTCTACTCCTATCATATCTGCATAGTTAAACACTTTGGCTTTATTTAATCCTCCAGCTATTTCTGGGTCAATTGCATATGCAATAACTCTTAAATCCCCTCTTCCTAAACGTCCGTTTTTTTCTGCAGTAACTTGTCCTTGAAGCGCAGTGGCTGGAAACCCAAAAACAGTATTGTGAGGTCCGTAGTCTTGCCATGGATCGCTTAGTTCGTAGTATACTTTTTTTACATAAGGACAATTATCAAAGGGAGAACTATTGAATCTTCTTTGAATAATTACAGAGACTGGGTCGTTTGTTTCACACCAAGCTCGTAGCGCGGGTATTAGTAATAGCATGTCGCCTAAAGCATGGGGAAAAGTAATAAAAACGCTTTTCATGTAATTTCTCTATAATATTTAGCGGGATTTCCAAAGTAAATTCCAGGTTGACTAATATTTTTAGTAACAACAGACCCAGCTCCAATTACTGCATGAGGACAAATTTGAACAGGTAAAAGAGTGACTCCTGACCCAATACTTACGTTATTACCGATAATAGTTTCTTCCCAACTATTAGGATCTGGGTTAGGGTTGCCCTTTTTAAACGAATCATTAGTAAACATAACTCCATGTCCAATAAAGCAGTGGTGCCCTATTGTAACTTGTTCACATATAAAAGAGTGTGATTGAATATTACAGTGAGTTCCAATAAAAACTCCTCTTTGAATTTCTACGAAAGGTCCTATTTTTGTATAAGCACCAATAGTACATTCATACAAATTAACTGGAGTAATAATTGTGATACCGGTTTCTAATCTACAGTTCCTAATTTGTGAGTCATAAATATTAGTTTTATTTTTCATTAAAAAATTCTTCGATTGATGATGCTACATAATCTACCTCATTATCAGTTAAGAACGGATGCATTGGTAAACTAAGAAGTTGGTTTTGCCATTTGTGAGTATTGATGAGATTTTGAAGCGATGAGTAATGAGATGCAGCGTTATTTTGGTTAGGTGTGGGAGTAGACACAGAAAAATAATCAGCGTAATGATATTCAGGGTTAGAGTGGTCATACGCAGGGGCTTTTGAAATTGGAACTGGGTAATGAATTCCTGTTTCAATTTCTTTTTTAGATAAAAAAGATTGTAGTTCGTCTCTTTTGTTAGTTCTAATTACATATAAATGAAATACTGAAATTACAGCCCAATCTGGTTCTTTTGGAAGCATAATTGGTAAGTTTTTTAGTAATTTATTATATCGTTCGGCTATGCGACTGCGGTAGCTGTTCCACTCGTCTAAATATTTAAGTTTTTCATTTAAAATAATACATTGAAACGCTTGAGGTCTGTTATTCCAACCTATTCGTGTGTGAATATACTTTTGTTCTTCTCCCATATTTCTTAATTTGAGTAATATATCTTTTAAATCAGAGTGGTTAGTAGTAATAACACCACACTCTCCTGCGGCTCCTAGATTCTTTGCTGCATAACACGAAAATACTGATAACTCTCCAAAATTACCTACTTTTCCTACTCTTACCATTGCTCCGTGTGCTTGAGAGCAGTCTTCAATGAGATAAACTTTATATAAAACACAAAGTGATTTTAATCTCTCAATATTAACAGGGTAACCATATAAATGAACTCCCATAACTATTACGTTATCATATTTTTCTCGATTACCTGCTAGCCAAGCGTGTAAGTGACTTATTTTTATACCATAATACTGATCACAATCAATTAACTTAATTTCGTAATTAAAATAAGATGCTGCGAAAGCATTGGCAATATATGTATTAGCAGGCATTAAGACACAGGTTTTTCCTGTTAACTCTAAAGATTGCAAACTTAATTTTAAAGCATCTGTACCGTTAGAAACAGCAACTGCGAATTCAGTTCCTATATATTCAGCAAAATTTTCTTCAAATTCTGCTATGATAGGGTTTCCAATATAATAGCCGCTTTCTAAAAACTTGTTAATTTTGGGAAGACACTCCTCTTTTATAGCTTCCCATTGTAAAGCAAGATCATTAAGTTTAATCGCTGTCATTATTTAGAATCCTTAAAATACTTAGGGTTAGGTCTTTTTGTTTTTGATATGACGTATTATTAAGTATTAGAAACTGTTTTATAGCTCTTTCTAGTGGGGAAGCATGGGCTGCGTAACTAATGGTAAGAGGTTTGTCTCTAAAATTGTCTTGAAAAGCTACAGTTTGGTTTGCGTCGTTCCAAATAACGTACTCATCGTTTGTAAACTTTATTACTGATTCTCTTGCCTTATAAGGATTATACCAGCTAACGTCGACTATAGCATCAAATCTTCCAAATTTTAAGTTTCCTATAGCACTGTCAGTATGAGGAGATTTTGAGTCTTTTCGGTATTCGGTCCACTTAACTGCCATAACTATTTGGTCAGTAAGAGTTAATAAGACTGAGATATCATGCCCTGCTAAATCTAATTTAGCGTTAATATCGGTAATATGGTTTATTCGGGTGTTTTTTCTTTGCATGTAGGCATGAGCAATAGGATTTCCTTTATTTTCTTTATCTTTTACATACTGTTTTATTAATTCTACTCCATAATTATAGGTAAATACCCAGTCCACAAATAAATAAGTGTTATGTTTTTCTGCAATTTTATATAATTCTTCTGCTTCCTTAGCTGTTGCAGTTAAAGGTTTTTCACAGAATACTCTTTTACCTTGCGATAAAAAATGTTCACAAATTTCAAAGTGAGATGAAACAGGTGTAGCAACAAAAACAAATTCTGCCTGATCCATTTTTTTATAGTTAGTACAAGCTCCTGGCACTTTAGGATCACAAAGATTAATTGTTTTAAATCCGGTATCTTTTAAGGTTTTATAAATAAAAGACCCCCAATACCCTACTCCAATTAAGTTAGCAATCATTATTTTTGTACCCTTTCAATAATAAATTTAGCCCAATTTTTTACTGTGAACTTTTTGACTTTATTATATCCGTTTCTTGCAATATTTTTTCTTTCCATCCAGTTATTTAAATAGTATGTTATTTTTTCTTTAAACTCTTTTTCGTCGTTAAATACTGCTACTTCTGTACCAGGAATAAAATCTTTTTGTAAGTCTTCCCAAGGCTCTGTTAATAGAAATCCTCCCGATCCCATAATTTTATATGCTCTATCTGATGTTCCTTCTCGATTATTAGTAAAATTAATATTAATCCTAGTTTGATTAACAATTCTGTTGTGATCGTGATTAAATTTATCCGTAAAACAATTAAAGTTAAAATGATTATAATATTGAGCACGGTGTTCTTTTAAAACACCAATAAAACTTGTATCATAAACATAATCTATTTTATCATAAAATTTGTGAACTGTTGAATCGTATCCTTCATGAATAAAGTAGCTGTTAGGGTTTTCATTTTTAAGTTTTTTATAAACAGCAGGAGCAGCATAAAAAACATAGTCTGATTTGTGAATTTTTTGAAACAATTCTTCGTCTACATTTATCATCGGGTCCATGTACCATAAGACTATGGGACAAACTTTTTTACACTCTTCAATAACTCTAATGTCTAATCCTGCACCTTTACTAATAAGTAGAAAATCAGGGGTTACTGTTTTGCACATTTCAATAAGATCTGTGTCACGTTCGGACGAGTTCTTATTAGTAATTAATTTTTCTTTAATATCGTATTTAGTTAAAGTATGGCCCAACTCTTCAAAAACATGAGCTTGTGGAGTATTTGTAGAAGTAGGGGTAAACACCGCTGCGTACATCATATTCATGACATCCACTCCTTAAAATCATCTAAAAATGCGTTAACAGATTCGGTAGTTCCTGCATGCTCACTTGCAGCTTTATAGTGTTGAAGTCCTGCAGTTACAATATGGGCTCCTGCTAATTGGGCTTCAACTATATCTAGAGCTGATCTAATACTTCCAACAATTATTTCTGTATCTGTATCTGATAGGTACCATCTATTTAAGTCTAACCATTCTCTCATATTTTTAGTAGGGGTAACGAAACTTCCTCTCAAGTCTTTTACTCTATTACCAAAAATAGATATGTATCGAGCTCCTGCGTTAGTTGCTAGCATACACTGGGCTTCACTAAAAATACAAGTACAATTGATGCTTATATTTTTTTGGGATAAAGTATGAATTACTTCAAGTTCTTCCCATCCGATTGGAATTTTAATGCTTAAATCTTTATAATTAAGAGCAGAGACTATATCTTCAGCTTGTTTTATCATTTCATCTTTAGTAGTTGCAAAAACTTCTACACTTAAATTTATACGTCTGTCGTCCCTTTGTATTAAGTTTACAATTTTTTTCATATGCTCAATATAGTTACCTTTAGGTTCTTTACTCATTAAAGAAGGGTTAGTAGTTATACCGTGAATAAATCCTTTACTTAAAGCAATGTCTATATCTTTTAAATTAGCAGTATCTAAAAATAGTTTCATTTGTCAAAAACCTTATGTTCATATATTTTACCATCTTCTACTATGTGAGAATCACTGTCCTCATCTTTATTAGACCACTCAATGATATGGGTGTCTTCTAAAGCTATACGCATATGCATTAATCCTGGAGGTATATGATATACATCACTTTTATTGAGTATAATTTCTTTATTTTTAGCTCTTCCTATACGCATACCAACTTTTAATTTTCCTTCAAGGATGTAATAATTTTCATTTTTTTTAACGTGGTATTCTAAACTACTCTGACTATTTTTTTTCATAAAAATATGTTTTATGGTAAAATCGTGTGTAGCAATACAAGTTTTTATCCATCCCCAGTACTTTGTTCTAAAATCTGTGCAATTTTGAATTTTTGGAACGGTTTGCGGTCCGTAGAGATTACTCATTAGGTGGGTTAGCTCCTTTTACTTTTACAGACTCAGTAGCCCAGTTTACTGCGAATTTGATTCCATCAAAAAGTGGTATGTTTTTCCATTCTGATATTAGCCCTGCTAAAAACGCATCTCCTGCACCTGACGTGTCTATTGGATTTTTAACAGAAGTTGTTTTAAACTTAATGAAATTATTTTTTTCTTTGTCTAAGTATATACACCCTTTTTCAGCAAATTTTACTATGAAAATTTGCGAATCTAACTTATTACATAATTCTGAAGCCCATATCTCTGGTTTGTCCCAATTAACGTTAAGAGCGTATTGAGAAGCTTCGTGTTGGTTAAGCAAGGTTAAGTATATGTTTTTGTAGAGGTGGTGGTTAGCGGGGTTTTGAGATACCTGGGAATCCAAAATAATCGGTTTATTAAAATCATTAATAAAAGTTATTAGTTCATTTGATAAAAATCCGTGTCGATAATCTGCAACTATGATTAAATTAGGATTAGTGTTAGTAATAGTAGTTTTTATTTTTTCAAACTCAGTTTTTGTTATGGGCGAGTTATCTATAGTGTCTACCTGGAGTAATTTATATTTATCACACCAGTATCTGTGTTTAGTGGTGGTGTTTTTTTGGGTGTAGACGTAAGAAATGGTTGGGTCAGAAAATACGTTGTTTTCACGATCTTTGGTACTTATTCCAGTGATAAATTGATGTTCACAATGAAGTTGTTGTAAATTTCTGTGAACTAACGCGGCTCCCCCTAAAGTCGTAGTTTCTTTATTTTTAGATATTACAAGGGTAGGCGATTCACTAGAAGTTCCTAATAGGGTTCCTTCCGTGTTGACGTCTATAATGGTATCACCGATTAGAATTATTTTGTCCATAGGTGTTTTGGTATCTTTCGTAGCAGTTACGGATTTGCTCTAAAGTTAATTCTATAGGAGTTTTTAGCATGTGAGCATGGTAGGTAGTTTTAGCAACATCTTCTACCATCACAGCTTTTTTAAGAGCTTCTTCTACTGTTTTAGCGGTTGTAAATACTCCGTGGTTTCTAAGCAACACAACCCCGGTAGGTTCCATGTATTTACAAATTTCATGTCCTATTTCTTTTCCTCCTATCTCTGCATAGTCAGAACACTTAATGGCTTGTCCAAACTCATCTGCGGCTGCAGTAAGAAGTACAGGAATATCTTTTCCACAAGCGGCAAATGCTGTAGCGTAGGTAGAATGTGTATGAACTATGCTTTTGACATGTGGTTTATGTTTGTATACTATTCGATGACTTTCAGTATCTGTCGAGGGTTTACGGCCTTGTAAATGATTACCAGTTTTAATTTCTACTACTGATATGTCTTTATGGGTAAGATCTTCAAATAAGATTCCACTAGGTTTAATATAAAGATTTTTTTCATCTGCGATGCTAATATTACCAGACGTCCAAGTAACTAACTGAAGAGTAGGCAACATTTTATTGTATTTACATACTTGACGACGAATACTCATTTGTTATACCTCCTTTATGCTATTAATTATACTGGTAGAAGAGTAACCTTCTTTAAAAGGGTAAACGTATATCTCTATATTTTGAGGTATACGGTCTCTTTGTCTAATTTTTTCAGCAGTCCACTCTCCTCCTTTAACAACAATTTGGGGTTGAATTTGTTTAATAAGGTCTAATGTATATACAGAATCGAATATAATAACTTCGTCCACGGCTTTAAGTGATTCGATGATTTTTTTTCTGTCTTTTTCTTTGTTAATAGGTCGAGTTTTTCCTTTTAGCTGTTTAGTGGAAGCGTCGGAGTTTATTCCTACCACTAATTTATCTCCTAATAATTTGGCAAAGTTGAGAAGATCAATATGGCCGCTGTGAATCAAGTCAAAAACCCCGTTGGTAAAAACTATTTTATTATGAGGATTACGATCAATTTTAGCCACTCTTTTTACGTGTCGGTATTCACCGAATTTAGCGTTTAGCCAATCTTGTACGATTTCAAGACTAACTTCTTTATTTACCACCCAAGCACTTAAACAAAGTATATTCGCGTTATTGTGTTCTTTAGTTAATGGAGCTGTTTCTGTGTTGTGAACTAATGCTGCACGAATTCCTGGAACTTTGTTGGCCGCAATGCTCATTCCTACTCCAGTTCCACAAACTAAAATTCCGTATTGAGCATCATTATCAGATATTATTTTACCTGTTTGATAAGCATAATCAGGATAGTCAACTTTAGTATTATCAAAAGGTCCTAAGTCAATAGGATTGTAATTTGAGTTTTGTCGTAAATAATTTTTAATTTCCTTTTTTAATTCAATTCCGTTATGATCAGCGGCTAATATAATATTACGCATATTACTTTTTATATCCAGTCTTTAACATTTAACGCTTTGTCGTCAATGTAAATATCGGCAGGAGGTTTTTTACCAATATTAAGTTTGTGGTAAGGTATGCCGTATTTTTGTAATTGAGATTCTGTTAATTCGGTATAATCTATTCCCGACCCTGATCCTCGTGCAGTTTGAATAACAATTTTGTGTCCTTCTTTGTACAATTTTCTTAGTTTTTCAATATGTTTGTATATAGGTTGAGCTTTATGGTAATGCGGTTTTCCAGAGCCGTCCTCTGTACTCGTAACAAGTGTTCCATCAAGATCAAAACAATAAATCATTAGATTAAAAAATTACTTAATTCTAAAGTTTCTATAACAGTATTAACAGGCGGATTCCACCCATTATCTGTTTGAGAGTTAGGATATTTTACTAAGGTGACTGGAGTTTGAAAGGGGTTCCAGTCTTCTTTGTAACGTCTTTCGTTATCTTTTCCTCCGCTTTCTACACATTCAGAAATTAGTATTTGGGGACATTTACATAAAGTAGCAAAGTGCATGGGACCACTAGATGTTCCAATAATACATTTAGAACTTTTTAAAATATTCGCAGTTACCTCTAAAGGTTGGTTCATATAATTGTCACTGTGTGGGACTAAGTAAGCTTCTTCATCAATACCAATAGATGCTACTTTTAAGTTTCTGCTATGCAGTGTTTCTCCTAGTTCATTCCATTTTTCGATGGGCCAGTTTTGGTTCCCTGTTTGACGTTTATTAGTAGCGCGTGCATGAATCACAACATCATATTGTAACTTTTCTTGATGAACGCCGTAGTCTTTAAATATTTGACGTTGTTTAAAAATTTTCATGTATTTATCGTATTCGGGACCGCTTGCGTGATAATTAATAATAAATTGTTGAGTAGGAATCCATAAACATTGGTCAAGATTTAGTTCTTGCATAATTTTTTCGTGAATATTTTCTACGCTCCAGTCCATACATAAAGCACCTGTTAGTGCTTTTCCAGGACAGTCCCATTCAATATAAGTATCACAAAAATCTTCATAAAGAATACCTCTTCCTGTTCTGCTAATAATGGTAAAAGATTTAAGATGTGAATTATTCTTATGAAGATTTCTTAAATAGCCTTGATAGCAGAATAATTCCCATCCAAATTCTCCTACCCACGGACCTGCTAAAACGTGTTGAGCTTCTGTTATTTGTTGTTCTACTGTTTCGTGGTCTAATTCTTGGCTATATCCTGTCATTATATATCTTTTCTTGTATTTTGGTATTCTTCAATATCATAAATAAGCTCTAAATTAACTATATTAGTATTAATTAAGAGTTTTCCTTTGTTTTCAAAGTTAACAGTTACCCTGTGTCTATCCATAGACTGTACTTGTCCTATTCCCCAATTTGGTTTATCAGGATTGTGAACAAAAGAACCTAATTGGAAAAAAAAGTTTAAAGCCACGGTCTTTTTAAAATAGTTAGTCCGTTACAATTTTCAAAATGCTCGTCTATAACCCATCCTGTCCATGGATTTTTTACAAATTCTCGAAGCGCAGTTCCGATTCCTTTAGTTTCCCAAAGAGGGCACAGGTAGTTTCCTTTTTCGTCTTTTGAATCTTGTCCTTTATCTCCATAAAATTCTGTATCGTGTAAAATAATATATTTTTTTACCTTTGTAGCGTGAAGTTGAAGTTCTCCCATTAATTGGGTATAAGTATGCAGACTGTCGATAAATAATAGATCTACAGAATTAAATGAGAATTCCAATGAACTTTGTTGAATAAACCTAAAATCTACACCGTTAATTGTCGCTATCTGATTTATCGTATTTTTATCTAATTTAATAACCATTGGTTTTTCGTCTGGTTTTCTGTTAGGACTGAATGGTTCAAAAGTAAGAGAAAAAATATCAGGATCAACAATATCTAAACTTATAAAGTGTTTGGGAAATCCGCTGATTAGCCCTATGCTACTAGTAAAATCATTAGTTCCAAATTCACAAACAGTGTTACAACGAGAGGCGTATTTTCTTAGAATAGGTAAGTGCTCGTTTATATCGGAAGGATACCATCTCACAAAATCGTATACTAAATCTAAATGAGGAGGTTCGCCTTTTTCTCCTTCAAAATTAAAAGTGACGCCTCCGGCATCAGTAAATTTGCTTAGTTCTTGATTTAAGTACTGTTCACGCTCAAATTTAGTTGTGATCTCTTCTTCTTTAATTTCTCTTTTTATAGGAGTTGAATCAACCATTTTATAATCTATTCCAAACTTGATTCCAATCAACAACTGGACTCATATGATATTTAGTAAGGTGGGTAGCAACTCCTGGAATGGGACTAATACATGGATGCTGTGTAAAAGCTTCTTCTGTAAAATTATGAGGAGCGTGTTTTCTAATAGTGCTTAATGCAGAATTCCACGTGTCTCTTTTAGCCATTAAAGTATATGTGGCGCTGGGATTAGTTCTCCAATGACAGGAGGGGCCTACTATAACTCCGCAGGGATTTTTATCAATAGTGTAGCGATCAGGATAGTCATAGGGAATAACAAAATGTTCCCAAAATTTAAAAATTTCTTTACATTTAGAGAGAGAATCTCGGGTGTGAAGATAATCATCTTCTACGATATAATGAATTTTGTTATCTTCATCCTCTTTTAGGTTTTCTTCTAAAACAGATATTAGTTTAAACGTATGCGCCCTATCTTGAATATTATGAGGTTCTATTTCTATAAAGTTAGTGCTACAAGTGCAGCTTTCTTTAAGAAACTGTAAGCTGTCAGGATGCAGTTCGTCGTGAAGTACAACAAAGCTATCGTCTTTAGGAACAGCAGCTAGTTGTAAACTCATCCAACATTTTAAAACCATTTCGTCTTTGCTACACTCAACCCAACGTTCTACTCCGCTTACAGTTTCTTTTTTGCTGGTGCATCTAAAATAAATAATCATTGAGTAATAACTCCTAGTCCACAACTTCCTACAAATCCGTTGTGTTTATATTTGGGGTGGTTAAAGAATTTTTCAAAAGCGGGTCTTTCGTGAAATTGATATAACCATTCAGAACGCGAAATATAATTTATTTCTGGTGGCCCTGAGATAGTTGAAAGAGACCATTCATGATAAGCATAAGTGGCATTAGGAAAAGAGTCGTGAAGTAGTTCAGCTATTTTCGTACAAAAAGGTTGGCGATGATCTGCGTCAACAAAAATAAAGTCAGGGATTTTATCAATTTCTGCTAAAAATTCAAATGCATCGGCTTCGTAAAACTCAATTGTGTCTTTTTCCATAGCTTTCGTAAAGTGGGTACTTATTCTATGTGGTAATTTGTTATCTACACATAAAATTTTATCATTATTAGAGTTTTTTATTACAGCTTCTGCCATTAGAGCTGCGCTCATTCCCTGGGCTGTACCAATTTCAAAGACAACATGCGGTTTAATTCTTCGAATTAATGTGTACAGAATCAATCCTTCAATATAATCTAAAGTTCCTGATCCTGCATATTCCCCTCCAAAATCTGCGTGACATCGGATAGATTCTTCTAAAAACCATTCATCCCAGATTAGATCATATTCTTTTTCTTCTAAAGTATAGTCTTTAAAAAAATTAGCTAATTGTGTTCGAGAAAGATTATCTGTTTTGTATTTGGTTTTAGTTTCTTTTTGTAATATCATTATATATATTATACATAAATTTTTAAAAAATAGCAAGTGGGGGTGTAAATACAGACAGGATTAAAAGTAAAAAAAAGGAGGTCCAAAGGACCCCATGTATAAGATATATTCTTAGTGTATGAGATGGAGGCTTCTGTTGCCAGGTGCCTCCGAACCCCGAGAAAATTAAGCTGCTAAAGCATATTCCTCAAATGCCTCATTATCGTTGGCATTTATAAGTTTCTTGCAGTTTAGGTTGCTTGCTCACCTGTCTCTCCAGTTGCTTTTACTACATCAGTCGATCCTAATTCACCCCCTATGAAACTTTTTGTAATACTGGTGGTGGAGGTGACGGGTACTGCCCCCGTGTCCTGTCTGCTTATTTTGCTTCTATCATCGAGACTATTTATTCTAGACATTCATTAGTAGTAAGATTTGTCCATTTACTACGACACTTTCCTCTACCTATTTTCCAATTAGGATGTGGGGCGAGATTATAAAAGTCGCTAATACTCAAGTGTTTTATAACAAGTGTACGGTGTTTCCAATTATTAAAGTCAAATTTTATAGGTTTTTCTTGGGGAGTGGTGAGAGTGGGGGATGTTGCTTCTTTAGAGAACGCTGTTTCTCCTACGAAACTACAAAGTAAGGTGATTAAGCATAGTTTTGTAAGAATGGGGTTATTCATTGTTGCTCCTTCTGTTTTAGTTTTTGTATCTCTTTATGTAGTTCTTTATTTTTATATGTTAGAGATACGATTTCATTTTGTAGATTTCTGTTTTCTTCTCTAATTTTATCAAGTTTCACAGAAAGGCTCATTAAATTTGGTTCTGAAATTGGTGTTCTCCATCTACTTTCGTCATTAAAAATTTTTTTTTCATCATACATCTTATCAAATTTGGTATGAGTACAAACTTGAGGCCATTTACTTTTTTTAGCTGTGTTATTCCAAAAATGGTATAAGTCTTTTTTAAAATCAAAATTAATCATCTTTCAAAGCGGTTTTAGCATCGACTCCCATTGTTCATCCTTAGTATCCAAAAGAGGTTCTTTTGTGTAATTTATAGCATTTAGGTAATCTTTTAATTCATACATGATCAATAATATCTATTTTTGTTGTACTTTTTTTATTTCTCCCTCCCATATAATTCTTTACAAGCGTTATCTAATCCAATTTGATCGCTAAAGTATTTTGTATGCTTATCGCGTAAGCCCAGAATCAACAGTATGTTTCAGTCTCCTAAATAGAATTGACTACAAAACGCTCTCAGAACTGCGGTGTCCGTCTCGAACGGGACACGCTCCCACTGTGTGAACCAATCTTGGTTCTGTAGCTCGACCCGATCCGGCACACCGTACTTGCCCAAGGTTCCCCAGATGCGGACCGCCGGACCACCTGTTCCCAGTAGGATTTCGAACTCTTCGGGACCGTCGTATGCTGGCGCTCCGACTTCTCGCCAGCCATCGCGAACCATGACCGACAGTGGCATCTCGCACATGCGGTCTCGTATGTTGTCCGCTAGACGGTCTCTCATGGTTTCTATAGCCCAGTTGTGAATTTTGACTAAGCGCTTGATCTCTGAGTAGTCGCCACTCCCGGCTGTCCTTTCGTTTGTCATCGTTTTGCCTTTCAGTTTCGGAGGTAGCTGCCTCGTCAGACCCCGGACACAACGCCGGGATGACGCCTCGGCGCTTTCTTTCACGAATGTAGTCATTATTTAAACCTCCTCAACAAAATTGACTGTATTAATCATCATCCTAAATTTTTCTACGGCATTCTCATATGAGGCATCCAACATTTTCCTTTCACGAATGTAGTCAGCCAAATTGTTCGCACTCTCTTCTGTTCAGGTTATTCCTCTGGAACAACCATCTTGGTTTCGATCAAGAACTCATGGATCTCCTCCTCTTCAGGAAGATCCTCCCATCTGTTTGCAGAGAAGTGAGAGGAAAAACTACGGGTGAAATTTTTCCCATTCCTTTTCGCAGAAATCCGTTTCATCAAGGATAGGGTAATCCTCTTTACTGCAATGAAACTCAGTCACCATCAGAGCTTGAGGAGTCGGCTCGTTCTCCTTATTCACGAGCTTGATTGTGATCGACTCTACCCAGCCTACAGCCCAATGACCTGCCCTCTCAATCATCCAACCATTCTCTTCGGACTCTTCTCCAAATTTCTCTGTAAGGGCTTTGGTTACTACGTCCCAATTGGAACGCTCAAGGGCATCAGAATCCCTTGACTGCCCCCAAACAGGCCCCCAAGTGGCTGTTGAGTGGTATTGATCGAGGTCACCATGATAGACAAAATATGGTGGCTTCTTTCGAGCCTGCTCTATCAAATTTTCTGCGTGGTCTCTAATATCCATTTTCTTCCTCTCTTAGTTCCGTTACAACAGCAACGATGAAGTTTTTCACTCTCTCCTGCGACATTGAGGGTTTCAATGCCCTTGGTTTAACCATCACCATAAATGTGCGATTTATCCCATAATAATTAATCGGATTCCGTCTGTAAACCCCTTATAGGGTCCAACTTGGTGGCTTTTTAATAGCGCGACTCACGCCTTGAAGCCAACTGGACGTAATATCAACCACGCGGACGTACAGCACCGATCCACCATTGTTTATAACAAAGTGGCAACCGGTGCGCGGCAATTGCTGGCCGCATAATCCCCCTGGACTCTTTCAGACAACGGCCCCTCCTGTAGGAGGGGCCTTTTTTTGCCCTCGAACCCCTGGCTCAATGCACCACTATTCCCCCCTCCCTTGAAACAAGCGTTGGCACCTGGTAATTAAAAGAATCAATCATATATGGCACACCCCTGTTCGGCAGCAAGTCTGAACCACTTCACCGCAGTCTTATCATCCTGTGGAACACCCCATCCTTGTTGGTACATCAAACCCAGATTGTACTGGGCCATGGCATACCACTGTTCGGCAGAAAGCCTGAACCACTTCACCGCATTCTTGTAGTCCCGTGGAACACCTTGTCCATTACGGTACATCAAACCCAGATTGTACTGGGCATCGGCATCCCCCTGTTCGGCAGAAAGTGTGTACCACTTCACCGCAGTCTTGTAGTCCTGTGGAACACCCCATCCTTGTTGGTACATCAAACCCAGATTGTACTGGGCAAAGGCAACCCCCTGTTCGGCAGAAAGTGTGTACCACTTAACCGCTGTCTTACCGCAATCCTGTGTAACCCCCCATCCTTGTTGGTACATGAAACCCAGTTTGTTCTGGGCCAAGGCATACCCCTGTTCGGCAGAAAGTGTGTACCACTTCACCGCAGTCTTGTAGTCCTGTGGAACACCTTGTCCATTACGGTACATCAAACCCAGTTTGTTCTGGGCATATGCATCCCCCTGTTCGGCAGCAAGCCTGAACCACTTAACCGCTTTCTTGTAGTCCCGAGGAACCCCCCATCCTTGTTGGTACATCACACCCAGATTGTACTGGGCATTGGCATTCCCCTGTTCAGCAGCAAGTCTGAACGACTTCACCGCTGTCGTTTCGTCCATTGTCGTTTTATCCAGTGTTTTTAGTCGCATCACTATCCCCCCTTTGAAACCTCTTTGATATTTCAGAAAGTGTCATATTTCCTGGGAAAATTTTATTGTGTTTCTTTAGTATTAATTTTTTTAGGTTAAAATCCTTGGCTTTACTCCTAAAAATAAATACGGTTTTTTTCATTTCTCCCCCCCAACAAAATTGACTGTATTAACCATCATCCTAAATTTTTCTAGGGCATTCTCATATGAGGTATCCAACACTTCACTTTCGGTGAAGTTCTTATTCATCCAAGCCATTATCTTATACTTGTAATTTCCACAATCCTTGTTCAGCACCTTTGTTAATCATATCAATAATATCTATTTTTGTTGTACTTTTTTTATTTCTCTATTCCACACTCGTCGTCGCTTACACACCAACTGGCGTATTTTTTTATACGTTTTTGGGCTTCACTATTATACTCTGCGAGAACAATACCCGCGTGATTAACTTCTACAAGTCGAACAAGGCCCATATGCATTAATTTTGTTGTAGCATTGTGTAAGTCAGTGGTTGAAATACCTGTGGCACGATGAAGTGCGCTAAGACTCATATTATGTTTTGATAAGCGACAAACTATTGCTCTCATTGCGGTATTAGTTGAAATTGCTAACCAATCTTCTACCTCACGAACAAATAAAGTAAAGCGGGCTAATTCAGTATCTTCTATATCTGCACCCGTTCGACCACAGTGTTCACAGGTTTGATCTTCCATAGGTTCTTCATCGCCCACACCCCACATATTATAACCTCCAGGAAGAGGTTCTGCATAACTTGTAGTAATAAGGATTAAAAAAACAATAAATGTTATAAATTTCATTCAGTATCTCCGAAAACAGAATGATACACTTTATCACCAGGCATAATTCCTAATTGTGCACCAGCTATAAGTTCTAGTGCTGCTCTTACTTTAGTACCGGAAGATATGTGGTAAGTAGAATATGGACGCGTATTAGGTACAATAGATGCTATTTTTCCATCACTTTTAATGAAAAGAATATCTAAAGAAAAAGGAGTATTAAGCATAGACATGTGAACAGTTCGTTCTGTTCCTAAATCAAACAACATTCCACGATCTGGGGTTAGTTTTGCTCTTCCCATTAGACCAGTAGTTTGTTGCTCTTTAGTATGAGCTACTTCAACTCTAAAAAGTCGTTTACCTTCCTTTGTTTCTATGGTCAATTTTTCTAAGGGTAATTCAGGTTGTGCTCTTTGTGCAAACATTTATTTTCTCCCTGATATTTTATATAAAATATTGATCACTTACTTCATATTCTTTAATAGATTCAATTTGTGTTTTCCAATTAAAAATACGAAAGTCATCTTCTTCTAAATCCCAAACTAATTCCATTCCTTTAGGGTATTGTAACTCATTTCCAGTTCCGGCAACTTTATTAGTTAAAAAATTACTTGGTAAGTCTTTAATTTTAGCGAAAAACATAATACGTTCTTCGCCAGATTTTTTCTTAAAAACACCTTGAAAAGCTCTCATATAAATATCTCCTATTAATTCAATATTTATATTATAGCGTATTTTTAAGTATGTTTCAATTTTTTATTAGCTTTTATTGGAGTTATGCGTCGAGAGTAATGAGAATTAGTTTGGGAAGATCTTCTTCTTTGAAACCTTTCAGATCGCTCTAACGCTTTTAAGAGTTTCTTTTCTTGTTTTTTCCAACGGGCAATAGCACGTTTACGTTTAACTCTGCTGTTTTCTCCTTTACTAAGATAGAACTCTTTTTCTTTTAGTTTCTTTAAAACCCCTTCGTTATTTAACTTTTTTTGTAATATTTTATACGCTTTTCCCACGTCGTTTTTATAAACTTCTATTCTCATTTTATTTTTTTACCTAACTTGAATACTTTATCTAAATATTTTTTTCTTTTTTCGTCTGTGACGAATGGAACTGACCAGCAATTAAATCTTTTAATTTTCTTTACTCCGCACATCTTAAGAATACCACGTTTGAGTCGTCTAAAAGGGATATTCATATAAAAATACTTAGTAGCGATAGCTGGTGATCCATATGTGTTAATTATAAGTGCTTGTTTACATGGTAACAATCCTATAGGACGTCCATAGTTACCTACTAAGTGTTTAAATTTAAAAGCAAACCCAGGAGTAAAAACTCTATCAAACCACCCTTCAAGAATCGCAGGTGCTCTAAACCACCAAATAGGGTAAATAAAAACTAAATAATCACAGTTTTTAAGTTTCTTTTGATATCTATTAACAATAGGCGTGATTTGGTTATCTCCTGGAGAAGCGGGATTAAATTCATCCCTATAGAGATCTATAATCTTAACCGTGTGTTCATTAGTTCTAACCCCCTCAATGAAAGTGTCTCTAAGAGCAGCACAAAAGCTATGAGGATTAGGATGTGCAAAAACTATTAATACATTCATATTAAGAGTTTACGTTTAAGAGTTTTATAAGGATATTTTCCTATTATAAAACGGGTTAACACATTGTTTTTTAAGAGTATAAAAGCAGGAAATCGTGAAATTTGGTATTTTTCACATAAAGGATTGTCTTTATAAAATTGGGATTCTCTATCACTAATGTTTGTACATTGAGTTAATGTCCAGTCCACATAAGTTTTTTGATTTGAATCTAAATATATTCCGATTAGCTTAAACATCGTTTTTTTATTTGCCAAAACCTTTTAAATTTGTTATTATAGATTCAAGATTAGTAACACGTTCTTGAAGTTGGGTAATATCTTCATTAATGCTGCGTATTGTTCCATTAAAGTCAGAAATTACTTCTCGAATTTGGCCGTGTAAATCTCTGATCTCGACTTTTAAATCTTGTCTAGTAATGTACATAATTTTTATTATATATTATTTCTATTCAAGTGTCAAATAAAAACTGATAACATAAGGACTACTAATGCCAAGAAAAAAATCATCATCTTCACCTTCTATATTCAGTATCGGAATAACAGATGTTATATCTGTGATAAAAGATGCTAAGTACGTAGTAAAATGGAATATTCCTCTTGCTATGTCTTGGATGAGCGAGGCTGCTATGCGGGTTTCTGCTAGCAGGGAAATAAATGAATATAATTACTCTGCCAAAGAAATTAATGATTTTCTAGATATTCTAGAAAATATGAAATACTATAATAAACAAGAGATGTGGGGACTTTTACCTCCGTGTAGGATAGAGTTACTTACTTATGCTTTTGCCGGAGATAATTAAATATTATGAAAATACAGAAAAAATCTAAAAATCCGTATCTTAATTTAATTAAGAATCTTCGGAGAGTACACAGAGAGTCTTCTCTCTCAGTTTCCCAAAAATTAGAAAATTTTTATCAAATATTTACTTTTTTAGAAGCAGATTTACGTCAATATAAATTTTATACTCATCCGTCTTTTAATAATAAGTGGTATGGAGAAAAGTGTTCTGAAAATTTAACTAACCATTTAAACTTAAAAAATCCTTGGCATTTGTTTTTCTATAATTTTAAAAAAATTATAAATTCTCATTTTTTAAATGATGGTATAAAATTTAATACTATTTCTAAAGAGCTGGGATGGTTTTATAATACTTATCGAGTACATGATTGGGTAGAAAGGAAATAGTAGTGAGTGGTGGAATGGAGTGGGCTGCCGAAGAAGAACGAAGGCAGTTAGGTAATTTAATAAAGAATGTTATTAGTAACGAATTTAGTAGTGAGAGGTTAGGTCGTTGGTATCAAGAGTTAAAACTGATAACTAGTGAGATTGTTAATGATGGAAAATTTTCTAGAAAAGGTATTCGGTGTCTTGATAGGTTAGAATCACTTCAAAAAATATTAATAACGGAGAAAAGAAAAAATGAAATTTACGAAAGACGATGAAAAATTAATGCGGAAAATGCAGAACGATTTATGGGAGGTAATTAACCATTTCTCCCAAAACCCTCAAGACAGGATGAAAATGGCTGGAGCTTCTTTAAAAGTAGCCGTTGAACAGTATCAACATTTATTAGCTAATAACGAAGCTGTGGCTAATATGTTGTCATATGCAGCTTCTAATTTAGACGAAATTCATCCTACTGTTGTTTTTAAAAATAGGATGTTACATTAATGCCTGAAGGACCAGAAGTAACTACGATTGCACGACAACTAAATGGGGTTGTGCAAAATAAAACTATTGAAGATATTGAAATTTTATCGGGTCGTTATACTAAAAAAGAGCCTGATGGGTTTGTTGATTTTAGAGATTGGGCTGTTAATTATGATCCCCAAACAGTATTAGGAGTTAGTAATAAAGGTAAATTTATTTATTGGGTAATGAATTCGGGAGTTATTTTTTCAGGTCTGGGAATGACGGGAACCTATAAAACTCAGGCTAATAAGTATGCCAGAGTTAGGTGGCTTTTTACTGATCAATCTGAAATTTATTATTGTGATATGAGAAACTTTGGAACATTAAAGTTTTTTAGTAGAGCGTTATTTATGGAAGCATTGAATAGAAAATTAGCAGAAATAGGTCCTGATATGTTAAATGCACCTTGTTCTATAGAAGAGTGGTTAAAAATCTGTTATAAACGTTCTAAAGATACTCTTGTCAAATTTTTAATGGAACAAAAAAATGTCTCAGGAGTCGGAAATATTTATAAAAGTGAAAGTTTATTTTTAGCTCGCCTTCATCCAGCAAAAACTATTCAAGAATGTTCGGAAAGAGAGTTGCGTCAGTTATATCATGCTGTTTGTAAAGTGTTACAAAACAGCTTTGAAACAGGAGGGGCAACAATTAAAAATTACTCTGATTTGTACAATAATCAGGGTAAGTATGTTGCTTTTCCGTCCCAGGCAAAAGATATGACAAAAGCTAGAACAGGCATAATGGTATATTCTCAAAGCGAAGATCCTTATGGGAATCCCGTTAAAAAGCTGCATTTAAATGATAATAGAACAACTTATTTTTCACCAGAGGTACAAATATGAGAGTTAAAGGGTATAAAAAATTAATTACTACTGTTGGCAAAATTTTAGGAGGAGAACCCCAAGATATTATTGACGAAGAGGAAGGTTTAATCTATGTAGGAGGACTATGGGAATTAGTTCATCCTCGTCATGTAGATGAAAGTGATGAAGCACTTGCGCCTGATTTAAAAGCGGAATTATTAGAGAATCCTCGTAAAATTGGGTCTGCTAATTTGTTATACGTTCAAAATATGATTGAAAAATACTGGCAAGATAATCCAGTAGTAATAACAAAAAAACTTCCTCCAACTTCTAACGTAGTTAATAAAGAAGAGTGTGTAAAAGCGTTTACTACTCATGTTTTAGATGAGCTTGTACAAGAAAGATTGGTAAGAATTATACCAGATATTAAACGTAAACAAGTGCTTAAATTAGTTGTAGATAATACAGAGAAAGAAGATAGAAATGTCGCAATCTAAAAAAGAAAAGGTTGTTTCACCTTTGAATGGAACCGAAATAAAAGTTAAAATTACTGAAATTGTTCATCAGTTGGTTTTACAAGAAGATTCTAGAGAAACTGTAAATGGGCTTATTAAATCTTTAAAAGAAGAATACGACTTATCACCAGCTGTTATTAGGGCTACGGCTAAAATTGTTCATAAGCGTAATAAAGAAGAGACAGAGGATAAGAATGAGCAAGTTAATACTCTTTTATCTTTTTGTCTTTAAAGTAATAAGCAGAATTAAAAAAAATGAAGAAAATTTTTATTGAATTTTTCTTACTCGTGTGCTATACTTTTTACAGACTCAATAATTGGGGTCTAAAAAATAAGGGGAGAAATAAAAATGAAGAAAATGTTTATTGGAATGAGTTTCTTGCTTGGAATGGGACTTATAACTAGTCCAGTTTTAGCAGAAGGAGGGCTCTCATTGACTGATGGTCTCAGCGTGGGATCACGATATCAATTTGATACAGATGATGGAACTCAGAATAGAATGAGACTTTTTGTTACAAAAGAGTTTCTACAAAATCATTCCTTGAGGGCGGCCTGGGATCGTCAAGTCGGAAGATCACCTAACTTTCTTACGAAACGTACTTCCGAAGGAATCGATTACGGCGAGAATGCTGGTCAAATATTTTTTGAATACGTTTATAAATTCTAAATTCTAAATTAATAATTATCTTGACAGATAGGTTAATTTAGTGTATTATAATTATAGACTAAACCAAAGGGAGTTGCACAATGTGGACTCCCGTATTAATCTTGCTTAATAAAGGAGAAACGAGAAAATGGTTACAAATTTACCTAGTGTTTTTGACTGGGCACCTTATCGACGTCAAACTGTAGGGTTTGATCATATGATAAAGCTTTTAGACACCTTGTTGGAAGATCCTGCTGGTGTATCTAATTATCCGCCTTATAATATTCATAAAAGTGATAGCGGAAAATACATAATTGAACTTGCTTTAGCGGGTTTTACTGATAAAGAGATTCAAATAAAGTATGTAGACGGAACTTTAACAATTACCGGACAGAAAGAAGAAAAAGAAATAGATGATTTTTCTCATTGGTATCGCGGTATAGCTACTCGGAGCTTTGTTAGAAAGTTTAACATTGCAGATGACGTAGTAATTAAAGGAGCGTCATTGAAAAACGGATTACTTTCGATTGGTTTAGAAAAAATTCTACCAGAAGAAAGAAAAGAGAGAATTATAAATATCTCTACATAATAAAAGCTTATTTAACTAGGGGGCAAAAGCCCCCTTTTTTTTTAAAATGGCATTTCTTGAATATGATCCTCGCCAGTTAAATTGTTATGAAAAATTAAAAGAACCTGCAGTAGATATTCCAACTACTGATAATGTTGCTTGGGCTTATTTTAAAGAGGACTGTTGGGTATATAATAAACTGCAGGTAGTTTTGTCACAAAATGTTCCGGGAGGACCAATAGGGGTAACACCCTCTAAATATCCTATTGTAATAAAACCTATTTATAATATGTTTGGAGGCGGAATCGAAGCAAGAAAAATTAATAACTCGACAGAGTTGGAAAAATATTACCACCCAGGATGTATGTGGATGACGTGGGTAGATGGAATTCATTACAGTCATGATATTATGGTAGTAAAAGGATTACCTGTGTGGGCTGTGAGTTTTAAAGGTCATTCTATAGGAAAAGGAATGTTTGACTACTGGGAAGTTGAAACTCCTTCTGACCTGATTATGCATTATATTTGTAACTGGATAGAGGCTAGATTACCTAATTATACAGGGTGTGTTTGTTTGGAAACTATTACTGATATTACACCTGTAATTATTGAAGTTCACTTACGAATGGGTGATATAGATCGTCTGGGTAATTATAATTTAATGAATAGTATTATTGGTCTTTATGAAAATCAAGTTTGGGAATTTAAAGATCAAATAGATAAATTTTATTTATTTGCTATTTGGGGAGAAAGTGGTGTAAAATATAAAATCTGTCTAAAGAAAGTAAAAGAGTTATGTAAAAACTTAGTTAGTTACCAAATTGATCGTCCTGAGTTATATTATCAGAACCCAATTGGCGGAATTCGCCTCGCAATTCTTAATGGATACGATAAGAAAGAATGTATCAGAGTAAGAAACGAGATGATTCCGTATTTTAGTCCTCAGATTCCTGATTATCTTCGTAAAAAGATAACAAGTTCAAATACTACTTGCTAAATGGTTATTTTTATGATACTATACATTCATGTCTAAATTAAAACTTTTAAACGAATCTTCTAAATTTTTACGTCAATCCGTAAAAGAGTATGATTTAAATCTTTACTCTGAAAAAAGTTTTTTAGAAGAAGTTAGTAATGACTTATTAAATCTTATGTATACTCAAGGTGGGATAGGTTTGTCTGCTAATCAGACAGGTTTAAATTTTAGAGTTTTTGTTATGGGTAATGAGGAAAGAAGGTATGTTTGTTGGAATCCAAAGATACTAGAAAAATCTGAAATTCAACAGGAAAATATTGAAGGATGTCTTAGTTTTCCTGATTTGTATCTTAAAATAAAAAGATGTCAATATATTAAAGTAGAGTATTACGATCAGTTTGGTTCAGTGCGTAAACATGATTTAGTAGATGATTGGGCACAATGTTTTCAACATGAGTTAGATCATTTAAATGGGGTTGTATTTACTGAAAGAGTTAGCCGTTTGAGACTTCGAATGGCTAAGAAAAGACGAATAAAAGTGAGAACACAGATATGAAAAAATATTTTATAGCATTTTTATTTGTGCTAATTAGCAGTTTTGCTAGTTTAGCACAAAATTTAAATAGACCATCACCTCCTCCTACGGACTTTGATATTCATAAAGATCGTATTGTAGGTGGAATAAAATATAGTATTATTCATATGCATGTGTGTAGCAGTACTCAAACTGTTCAGGAACAGGTTATAGAACATTATAAGGAAGAAAGTGCTTTTAGTGGAATTGATTATAAAGGAAAATTTATTTATGAAGTTTATTTTAATCCTACTACGCAAACTTTTACTTTTGTAGAGCATTTTACTTCCGGTAACTCTTGTGTTTTAGCAATAGGACAAGGTTTTACTAAGGGTTTTGATAAACCTTCTTCAGGGCCTACTAAGATATCTTATTCTATAAATTAAAGTGTTTGATTACCAGTATAATATAAATTCGGAAACCTTACCGTCAGGGCGTACTTATTTTACTCCTGACGGTGATTTTCCTTCTATTACTACTGTTTTAGGAAAAACAGCTAACCAGGCTTGGTTACAAGCATGGAGAGAGAAAGTAGGGGAAGAGGAAGCTCAAAGAATTTCTAAATTGGCTACAGATCGTGGAACTTTAATTCATGAATATGCAGAGAAATTTTTTAATGATGAAGATATTTATGGTAGTTTAGCAAAAGAATCTTTAGACGTTATTCAAATGACTAAGGATTTGATTAAAGAGGTTGAGAAAGGGATAACAGAGGTATGGGGACAAGAATTAGTTTTGTGGAGTAAAGATTTAGAGTTTGCTGGCCGTACTGATATGGTTGGGAAATGGAAAAATGTTCCTGCTATTATTGATTTTAAAACTTCAAGGAAGAAGAAGTATGTTAAGCAAATTAAAGATTACTTTATTCAGTGTGCGGCTTACGCTTATGCTCATAACGAGCTTTATGAGACTAATATTAAAAAAATAATAATTGTAATTACGGTGGAGAACAACGAGCCACAAATTTTCGAAACTAATGCTTTGGTTCATATTCCTGATTTAAAATACAGGATTAATCAATTTTATAAGTTGAAATTAGAAAAATAAATATTGCTATGAGGACGAAGGTTACTTATAATAAAAATTATATATCTAAAAGTTTAGAAGATTTTTTTCTTTTTTGCCCTTTAATTACTATTGAAAGGAAGATAATAAGAGATTGTTTGACTGCTCAACTTCAATACGGTAAATTAACAAATCGTAGGTGGGAGAGGGTCGTGCAGATTTATCACAAGTATAAAGACTATGATCACGATAACAGAGTCGGCTAAGTCTCATTTATTAGATATTATGCATACTAATGATAAGAGAGTAAGATTAGCTGTTAAAGGCGGGGGATGTTCAGGATTTACTTATGATTGGCAGTTAGTAGACTTGCCATTAAGTGATGATGAAGAGTTTCCTTTGGATAAAAGCAATAATTTAATTGTAGATGCAATGAGTTTGCTTTATCTTGCTGGAATGAGAATTGATTATAAGAAAGATATTTTTGGTAGCTTACTGAAATTAGATAATCCTAACATTAAGTCTTCGTGTGGTTGCGGGGAGTCGTTTAATGTACTCTAATTTCATATGCTACAAAGAGGTTAGTTATGAAAGGAGGATTATTATACCTATTTGTTATTGCGAATAAGATCCCTCCTACAGCTTTTGTACCAAGTGTAGTAATAAATTCACAATATAATTAGGAAATACGATGGATGATATTTTAGGAATTACTAATACCGTATGGCCAATGCTACTTGCTTTTATTACCTTAGTTATAGTGTTGGCAAAAATGCACTCTTCAATTCAAGTATTGCAAGATAAGGTTCGATCTTTATTTGACTTGTATAATAACATCAAAGATAGGTAATGAAAAAAGCAGCATGTGTATTTTTAGTATGTTGGTGGTTAACAGGGTGCGGGCTTTTTGAGGTTCCTTTATTTTTAGAAGTAGTTGGTTGGTCTAAGACAATGGTTGATGGCGCGCTATTATTTGAAGATAAGCCCCCTACTCATGACTTATTGTTGAGCGAAATAACAAAAAAAGATTGTCGGTTTCTTAATATGGTTGAAGGTAAAAAAGTATGCCAAGACAAACTTGTTGATGAAATGATGGAAATGAATTGTAAGATTTATGTGTGGGAGAATAGTGAAGAATATCATTGTGAAGAAGAAAGCAGATTAAATAATGTTGAGAAGCGAAGATGAAATCAACAAAATTAAAAATGACGTACTTGAGAGGCTGAAATTAGCAGATAATAATAACAGAGTCGATGATAAATATACTCAAAGGGATACTAACTGGTGGAAAGCTTATCGTCATGATATACGAGAATTACTAGGAGTAATAGATGATTATGAAGAAACTCTTAGTAAGTTAGCGAATCCTCCTTAATTTTAAGGAATAAATTTTAGACGGATGTTGGTACTCAGAAAAAAGATTTTAACTACTGTAAATGTATTATATTACAGACCCCAATATAACACTTTGATACAAGAGTTTATTTGGCAAACGATGGATCGTCAGCCGCACTATCCACGTATACATAAATTTTTAAATTTTTGGCACAAAGAAATAAATACAGTAATTAAAGAGGTTATCATAATGAATAGCGAAAGTTCTCAGATTCGCCATGTGAGAGATTTATCCTGGCTGAAGTAGAATTAGAAGCAAAATTTGATAAAAAAATTCAATATGCGTTAGAAAATCCGTTGGCTAAAATGCAAACTGGGTCGTAACGCATACACTAAGTGACTTTAGCCGCCAAATTGAATTACATAAGGAGAATTTAATATGGATTGGCTTACAAAAGTTAGAGATTGGGCAGGTTCTATAACCGAGTTAGGTATTGTAGTTGTCGCCCTTGTGGTTGTACTACAAGTTATATTTGGAGGAACCGTAATCCCGTTCTTTGGAGTAGATGTTATAGGCAATATTACCAAAATTGTAGCTGACCTTGGCAGTCAGGGACTCGTAGGGTTAGTAGCTGTTGGCGTAATTGCTTGGGCATTTCATCGTAGAGGAGCTACCTCCGAGTAATAATGTTTAGGAGATAATTATGAAAGTAGTAGATTGGATTAAAGCAAGAGTAGCAGAAAAAAGCTCATGGAATGGTATTCTAATTGGCGCTGCTGCGTTATTTGTTTTGATTGGCGGCTTTAGTTTAGTAAAGACCGCCGTTTATGTAGCTATTATTTGGGCTATTTATAATATTGTGTGGAAAGAAGATTAATACTTTTTACCCAATATTACCACAATGATGGGGAAAAACGGTGGCTAAAGTCATTTTTTAAACTAATGAAAGGAATGCAGTAATTATGGGATTAAAAATAGCTGCAATACTTCTTGTTGTCTTAATGGCGGCAAGCGGCGGGTTCTATTGGTACTACCAGGACACCCAAAAAAGAATAGCTATTTTACATGAGAATAACGCTAAATTAGAACTTTCTGTGGAAACACAGAAAGCTACTTTAAAACAACAAGCCAAGGATATAGCTTTAGCTCATGACTTAGCAACTGAAACTCAAAAAAAGTTTGAAGAGTCCCGACAACAAGTTGAAGATTTACGTGGAAAATTCAATAAAGTGAGTAAGTTACTAGGACAACGTGATATAGGAAAATTAGCTGTGGTAAAACCACGGCCTATTGCTAGGATTATTACTAAAGGTACAGTAGATTCGTTACGTTGTTTTGAATTATTGAGTGGCGCTACGCACACGGAAAAGGAGTTACAAGCTGAAAAACCAAGTCAAATTAATAAAGCATGTCCAGCTGTTGCTAATCCCAATTATCTTGGGAATTAGTGTTACTTCATGTAGTAGTGTTAAAAAAATAGAAGTTCTAACTTCTCCTGTAGAAAAAGTTCCACTTTTGTTACCCCCTGTAGAACAAATTAAGCTTGATGCTATAGAATGGGTAATAATAACAGAAGCTAATGTAGATCAAGTTTTTGCTCAGTTAGAAAAGAAAAAATATGATGCTGTTGTGTTTGGAGTAAATGATAAAGGTTATGAATCTTTAAGTGTTAATTTAGCTAAAATTAGGCAATTAGTTGAACAACAAAAAGCTGTGATTGTTGCTTACGATAAGTATTATAACCAACAAAGTATTAATATTGAGCAGGCGCAGAATAATCATGACGAAAAAAAACAACAAATGGAAGAGAAAAGCAAATCCGAAAAACCGTGGTGGGAAGTTTGGTAATGAGTGTTTATACTGCTATTTTACGGTGTCCTACGTGTGGTAAAACCCAGGAAACGTGGGTAAAAAGAGGTAAGTTTCTTCCGCATAATACAGCTGCGTGTGAAAACTGTCAAAAACTATATCCAGCTGATGAAAATCTGTTTCAAGTTTTTTTAGCAAACTCGGTAGTTTCTAGTCTTTCAATGCTCAATGCAAATGTATAATTTAACTTGACATCTCCTTTTCTTTATACTATACTATAAGTAATAATTTTTGTATAGAGAAGGGATTCAGTGCTAATATGTTTTACGAGTCCTATTCTGAAGAAGAGGGACTTTTTTTATGGTATTATGGTGGCATTTTGAAGATACCGGTTATTACTACGTATGAAGAAAGCTTTTGGAAAGGGGGTTGGTTTGGAAACTAGTAAGCTAAAAGATTTAGCGCAGGTAAAAATGTTTAGTGATGAGATGGGTTTTAATACCTCTAATGTTACTTTTAGTTGGGGTTCTCCGCAGGAAAGAGCGGATTTAGTTAACCACCCTCCTCATTATAATAAAGGAATTGAAACTACTCAGTATATTAAGTCGTGGGGAATGAATTGGAACCAGTCTAATGTTATCAAGTATGTGAGTCGCTATAATTTAAAAAGTAGTAACCTTAAATTACAGATTCAAGATTTAAAAAAGGCTCAATGGTATTTAAACGATTTAATAAATGATTTAGAAAATAATGACAGTTAAACTTGTTGGGGTAACGAGGCCAATAGATGAGTTTGGGGATAGTGCTAGTGATGTAGTAGCATATTGTGCCAGAGTTTCTAACCCTAATAATCAAAGTAATTTTGGAACAGGGTCTAAGTTATTAAGTTATATGATTAGGGAAGGGCATTGGAGCCCTTTTGAGATGGTTCATATAACAATGGAAATTGAGACTACGCGGGATATTGCGCGACAAATTTTACGTCATCGTTCTTTTGCTTTTCAAGAATTTTCTCAGCGGTATGCAAAAGTTAAAACTTTTTCTTTAAGAGAAGCAAGGTTACAAGATCATAAGAATCGCCAAAATTCTGTGAAAACGAATGATGAAAACTTATTACAATGGTGGTATAAAGTACAAACCACTATACAAGAAAAAAGTGATAAATATTACCAACAAGCTCTTTTTAAGGGGATTGCTAAAGAACAAGCAAGAGCTTTGTTACCGGAGGGGTTAGCTGTGAGTAAACTTTATATGGCTGGAAGTTTACGGTCTTGGATTCATTACTGTCAGCTTAGAACAGGGCACGGAACACAGCAAGAGCATATTGAAGTAGCAAAAGCATGTTGGAAAATCATAAAAACAGAATTTCCTGATGTGACGGCTGCGGTTGAACAATTATGCGAAGCTTGATGGTATATTTGAAAACAACGGAAACATGTCAATTAGATTGTGCTCATTGTTTTACTTCTGGGAGTCGTGGGAGAAAAATATATTTTAATGCAGAAAAAACGATAGATTGGTTTAAAAGGATTAAAAATGATATTTCAACGATTAAAGATATCCATGTGGAGTTTCATGGAGGAGAACCGTTTTTGGCACCCCTTAGTGACATGTGGTCTGTGTGGAGAGGCACTCATCATTTGTGGGATAGCTCTAGCTATGGGGTTTGTACAAATTTGGTTTTTAATTTAGATGATGATAAATTAGAATTTATTGAGACAGCTTTAAGGGGACAAATTGGGACGAGTTGGGACCCTACCATTAGGTTTGCTAATTCTCAACAATATGATTTATGGTTAAAAAATATTAATACTTTAACTCAGAACTCTGATAATTATGTTTCTTTATTTGTTTCGTTAAGTAAGGATGTTATTGCTAAAAGACCTATTGAAATTTTACGATTTGTTAAGTCTTTAAATGTGGATGCTTTGCATTTAGAGCGTATTACTGTGAATGGGAGTGCAAGAAAAAACAACCATATTTTACCTTCTAATAAAGATTTAGATAGATGGTTTGTTCAACTGTACGAAGATACGGTACATCATAATGCTTTTGGCTGGTTTGATAATGTATTTTTAAATTCGATTTTAAGAAAATTTACTCATGGCACTAAAGAAGCTACTTTTTGTCGTAACTGTGAACAAAAAATATTTACTATCAACGCTGACGGTACTATTGGAGGGTGTCCAAATTCAGCGCCTGAAGATTTTTATGGACATATCGATGATAATATAGTAAAATTATTATATAATCCCAGTAGACAACATATAATTGCGTGTGAGCTTTCTCGTGATCCTAGGTGTTATGAGTGCCCTGTTTTTGCTTATTGTGGTGGAGATTGTCATCAATTGGCTTGGGAGGACGACCAATGTGGTTCAGCTAGGAGTTTAATGGTAAAGTTAAAAGAAAGGAACGCTACTGAAAAGTTAGTAGCATAAAAAGTTATAATGAAATATAAAATTATACTACCAATTTTAATGGTTTTTACGATTTCAACGCCAACTTTTAGTTTTAGTCCAGAAAGTTGTAGTTCTAGAATCGACTCTATTACTGGAAAATTCACCTGGCCGTATGGCTTTGATTCAAGAACAATTATAAAACAATGTGCTTTTCAAACCTTTAGATTTGGTAGAGAAGAAAAGATTTTTTTAAATTGTGTAGAAGATAGGTTTAATAAAGTAATACACGATAGTGTATACGCAGAAAAATTCGCTAAAAAAGCTTTGCGTAGAATTAAACGTAACTGTTAATAGGAGATAATTATGAGTGATACTCCTTCAAGTGGTGAAGCTGTAACCAAACAGCGAATGGTAAATAGTTTTCTTGATAATGTAAGAGACAATATTGAGAGTGCTATTGTATGGGATAGTGGTAACAGGCCGAGTAATTCTACTGGGCAAACGCTGCAAAATGCCATTCCTGCGGCACTTACTACAGGAGCGATTGGGTTAGGAAGTGGTACTTTAGGAACTCCTGGAACTGATAAAATTACGGATTCTAAAATTACAGCAGCACAATTAGCTACAGTTTTAGTTAATTACGTTTCTATTTTTACAAAAATTCGCAAGGTTAATTTACAGCAGTATCGAGATAACGACACTATTGATTCAAACGAAACAAACGTTACTCATTTAAGTTCTAATACTTACGAACAGTCCAATACTTTGTCAAGTTTAGCAGCAGCTGATGACGTTGAGACTGATGAAGAAATTGATGCGTCTAATTTTAATGACTTTACGACAGCACTTTATAATCAGTGGAATTCTTTAAAAGATAACGCTGTAACAGTTCAAGAGTTTTATTGTCATTCTAGTTGTCATACTAGTTGTCACGGTTCGAGAGGAAGGAGATAGTGTTAAATATAGATACTCCTGATCTTGGTAATATTATAAATTGTGTAGTCCCTATAGAAATTGAAAATTTAAGAAAGTATTTTGAAAATAAAGACTTATCATTTCATATTGATTACTCTTGTAGTAAATTGCAGGATAAAAAACTTTTAGTTTACTTGTCTAACTTAGATGTTCCTGCGGATTTAACTTTTTCTAAAGCTTTAGATTTTGAAAAAAGGTCATCGCTTCTTTATGAGTATATGACTTTACCAGCAGTAGTTAATCTTCCAGTATTTAATTTAGCTGCTTCTTCTATAGTATTTCGTTATAAAGGATATGATATAGAGAATGCTTATCCTAATCCTTATTTTTCTCTTTCGGAAGCAGATCTTTATATTAGGCAAAATACGAGTACTGTTTCGCGTTGGGTAACTTTTTTAGATTCTTGTACTATTTATGCACAAAAATGTTTACCCGAATTAAATGATGAAAAATTTTTAACTGACGGGATAGAAATAGTTACTAACAGGGAGTATGTGGGTTATAGTATAGTTAATTTATTTTCTTTAGATTTCTTTTTTCATAATTACTATCAAAAACCTTTAGGAACCCTTTATTACTTTAAGCCGCAATTTGAAGAGTATATGTTTCATGGAAAAAATTTATTTTATTATTATGCTACTAAGCATAATTTTCTTCTTTCTATGCTTAAGGCCTTAGGAAAGGATTACACTGATGCACATTAAAAATATGTCATTTTTTGCTTTTGAAACTCACATTATTTGGCGTGAGTATGATTTGGAAGATAGTTGGTATACTAATTTAGCTAACCAAATGCAGGCTAAATTAGAGCTATTAAAGGCAGAAAAAGGAATTGATTATGTGGAGGCAGGAGATGCTGATGCTAATGTTTTTGAGGAAGGTACTCCAGAGCAATTAGAACTTAAGGCTATGTTTACTGACGCTTTTGGTGAGTTGGGACGTCGACATGGACATAATTTAAGCTTCTCTTTGTCTGTTGACTCTTTGTCACGCATTACTCCTATGAAAAAGTTTGATTATAAACCCGCCCATTCTCATTCGGATGTAGATGCGTTTGCTGTTTTTTATTTGGATGTAGTACAAGGACAGGGAGGAGATTTGCTTCTGCATGATCCTAAGTTTATTAATCAAATTACTTTTTGTAGTCCAAAAACGAAAACTATTGTTCCAGTTCGTGGAACCCTTGTGGCAGCTCCTGCTTATATATGGCACGAAGTTTCTCGTTATTTGGGAGAACATACTCGATGGGCAATTGTATGTAATTGTATAGTTGACTGGGAATCTAAAAAGGATATTGTTTCAACGGACCGCGCTCCCTAATGGAGATATTAGATTACGCTGAAAAAAGAACTATAAACGGGGAAATTATTGTTACCCTATTTGAACAATGTAACTTAGCGTGTCGCTTTTGTCCTCAAGATCACTCTTCTAGGGAAGGTCTTTACAATATAAAAGAAAAAAAAGATTACATTATTAAAGCAATTCTTAATTTAAAAAAAGCTGGTCGTACTCAATTTTCTGTTCATTTGATGGGAGGTGAGGTATTTTCAGATTTAATAGAAAAAAGCACATTTAAAGATTACTATGATCTTGTAAGTTCTTTATTTGAGTGGGCTCACAGGTTTGAAATATCTTTAGAAGTCGCATTTACTACTAATTTAGTTTTTTCGGATTATAAACGAGTGGACGAGCTGATGGCTCGTTTATTTTTATTAGATTCTCGTGTGTATTTAATGACTTCTTATGATCCACACTCACGGTTTAATAACGAAACTTTTAGTGTTTTTAAGAAAAACGTAAGAGAACTTAATCACTGGATTCGAACAGTTAATGTTATAATGACAAAACCAGCTATTAATAAATTTTTGTCTTATGAGACACCTTTTTTTGGTTATTTATATACTCATTTTGATATTTATTTTGATTATTACACACCTGAAAATCATTCAACACAATTTATGCCTAAGGATGTAGATTTAAAAAAATTAATGTTGTTCTTAGTGGATAATTATCCTGACTGTCTACCTATCAAAGATTACTTTTCTCGTAAAAAAATAAGAATGAGTTGTCAAGATACTTACACCATTTTACCGAATAATAGGTCGGGAATGTGTACGATTTTACTAGGTGGTTATTATGAGGGATATAAAAGAAATAAGAATGATATGGAACGTAGGTTTATGGAAGATTATAATTGTTTAGAGTGTCATCATTTTAGCCGATGTTCTTTAGGGTGTTATTTGAGCCATGACTTGTCTGATACTCGAACCCAGGAAGAGTGTTGGTTAAAAGACGTGTACGATTACGTGGACAGTCATGGAACTCATTATTAAGCCAACGGAGTTATGTAATTTTAAATGCACTTTTTGTTCTTCTACCCGTATCGCTGCTCATAAATCCGACTTATTATCTCATGATTATATCTTTCGTTTTTTAAAACGTTTTCCGCAGACTAAAACAATTATTGTTAATGGAGGAGACCCTTTAATGGTTGATCCTTCTTATTACTGGAAAATTATTGAGTATTTAGATAATTATAATTTATCTACTTCTATTGCTTTAACTACAAATCTGTGGCCGTTTTATAAAAACCCTAAGAAGTGGGTATCATTGTTTGATAATGAACGAGTAGGAGTTACTACTTCTTTTAATTATGGAGATGGCAGGCTTAAAGGAGATTATAGTTTATTTACTGAAAGTGATTTTTGGTATTGCTCCGATGCTATGTTGGAATATGTTGGATACCGTCCGGACTTTATATCTGTTATTACTAAGGGTAATGAGCAGTTCGCTGTTAAAAATGTAGAGTTGGCACGAAAAATGAGTAATTTTGAGGAGCCACAGGGAACTTTACATAATTATAATAGATCAGAAAAAGTTGGAGTTGAGTGTAAATTAAACTACGCTATGGCTTCTGGAGATCAAAAAGATCCTTATTTGTTATCTAAAATTTATGAAATTTATTTAGAAGTTTACAACGAAGGACTGGCTCCTTGGGAATTTAACACTAAACAGATGATGACAAGGCTCAGTATTGGAAACACTTCTTGTCCTCAATGCCGCAACTGCGACGAGGGAATTAGAGCTTTTAATCCAAGCGGAGATTACTATTCTTGCGGTGCTTTTGGAGATGATCAGGACGAGTCTATAAGTTTTAAAAAAGAAATGGAAGGGCAGTTTTTTACTCCGCTTCAAGATAATCCAGATTTGGTAAGTCTAAAAAATGAGTGTTTTACTTGTCCTATGTTTAGTATTTGTAATGGTTGTAGGAAAACTGTTAAAGACTTAAAAGAGGCTGATGTTGTAGAGCAACACTGTGTTAAGATGAAGAGAATAGCTTCCGATATTATGAGGATAAATAAACTGAATTAATGCTAGAAGATTTTGAAATGTGGAAAGCAGTTAGGCATAGACGTTATCATACTCCTCTTTTGTCTAAAGGTTTTTTACGCTTTAATGATAAGGAATCTTTTAAGTATTTAGAGAATTTTAACATTACCTGGGTCGATACCGATGGTTTTAAAGTTTGTGCTAAAAATGAGAGGTTATTAAACTCTCTTGTAAAAACTCATCGGTACGTAGGTAAAAAATATATTAAGAAACATTTTGGTAAATACTATTTAGGCGATAATGATGGATTTGTTAATGGCGTAGATCCTGGAACTGATGTGTGGCACAGTGATACTAAAGAAGGTTCTAATATAGCAGTTCTTTTATACTTTAGTAATATGAGTAAAAAAACTGGTGGAGCGTTACAAATAAGAAATGCATTTACTAAAGAAGAGATGGGGTGTATTTACCCTGCTAAATATGATGTAGTTATTTTAGATCATACTTCTATGTGGGAGCATAAAGTAGAGTATTTAAAATTGGATGTTGATAGAATTGTTACAAGTTTTGGTTTTGTGCACGATTAAGGATTGCGTATTGTAATGTTTTCACTAGATGATTATTTTCATAAAGGTTTTACTACTTTAGATATTGAACCAACTATGTATAACCAATTTTTGTCAATGATGGAGGAAGAAGATTATACTCTTGAAGTTGCAAACGATAAAGTAGAGAATATTTTTTCTCCGTGTTGGGATGGCCCTATAGCGCATCGTACTTCTGATTATTATTTAAACTGTACAAGGTATAATGATTTACTATCTTCTCTTATTCAGTCTAGAAAAGAGTTTACTTTTTGGAAAACTTTATACGGAAGTTTTGATAATTATAATATTATGATAAATAAAGTTCTGGGAAAAAATTCTATACCTTGGCATTGGGATGGTTTTGATTCTTCTTTTATGCAAATTTTAGTTTATGGAGGAGAACTGCCTAATGGCATTTTTAGAGTGGCCAAGGTAGATAAGTGTACTACTTCTTCTAACACTCAAATTCCTCATTATTATCCCGAAGAGTATTTTGACAGGATTTCAAAAGAAGCTGTTTTTGAGGAGGTATATGAAATAGAGCCTAAACCTAATGAGGTTATTATCTTAAATAACATGAATCCTCTTTTTGTACATCACGGACTTGATTATTTTCAAAAAGATACTTCCCGTTACGTTTTAATGTGTGGTTGCGGTTTTTCTTATAATTTTATTAATAATGCTCTTATTCATGGCGCGGAGGTATTTGATTAAATAATGTTTCCAAAACTTTTTTTACTTAAATACCTATTATTAAAAAAACATGATTATTTAGATTTTATTCAGTTTGGGAATAAGCAAAAACCCGCTTGCTTATTAGATGCACGATTTGCTCTTAATCCTCTTTTTGTCTACTTTTGTAAAAAACTTCACGTTCCACTCTTTTATCTTAAAGATAAATCGGATACAGCCATCTTTGTGAGTTATAGTATTTCTTTTGATATTTTTAGAGAGGCTTGGAAAAACGATGATCACGAGAAAATAGGTTTAATATTAGGATACCCCAGTTGTTGTGTAGAAAACTACTCAAAAAATAACCTTGCTACTGCCCATTCTAAAACTTCATATTACGAATTATATAAAAAACAGATATTGCGTTCCCAACTTGTTAAAAAGTATTATACTAATATTACCATGTACCCTTTAGACCCTCACCGTATGTGTAGCCATATACCTTGTTCGTGGTCTTGTGTTAGAACTTTAGATAATAACAGAGAAAGAAAAAAGATATGGGATTATCAACCTAAACGCTTAAAATTATGGGTAGATGCGACTTATAATTTTGTTACCCGTAAACCATCAGTTCCTTTGTCTGAGATTATTTTTCAGTAATGTTTACTGTTAGTGTGAATCCTACTTATTATTGTAATTTTAGATGTAAGTTTTGTTATCTTACATCACCTCAGTTATCAGACAGGCTAACTACTCCTTTAACTGTTATTGATAGTAGATTAGCGTCAGTATCTGAACAGGTAGAAATTACGCATATAGATTTATACGGTGGAGAAATAGCTTTATTACCTTCTAGATACTTAAATACTTTGCTACCTATGTTAGAGCAGTATTCCTCTTCTATTAATATTATTACAAATTTTTCTGCAATGGTTCCTGTTTTATTTAGGAAAGGGGTTGATTTAACAGTTAGTTATGATTTTGATTGCAGAGAAAAACGTAGATTAGTTTTTAATAATATGATGTTTTCTTCTAAACCTTTAGCTGTATTAATTTTAGCTTCTCGTTGTATACTTAAAAAAAACGTAGAAGAAATGATCAGTGAATTAAACTTATGTTCAGCTATTAAAAGTGTAGAAATTAAACCCTATTCTACTAGTCAAGCTAATTCTCAAGATATTTTATACACAGAATACGAAAAGTTTGTTATTAAGTGGATTACAAGTGGGGTTCCCAAAAATTTTGAATTTATTAATGAAAAGTTAATTAAAGGTAGTATTACCAAAAGCGGTTCTTATTATAAGAGCGCCTTTAGTGATAGTCATGTTTATTTAACTCCTACTGGCAAGTTCGCTACTTTAGAGTTTGATAAACAGGATAACGAGTACTTTTTAGAGTTTGATTGTTTTGAAGAATATTTAGAGTGGACTGATGTGGAAAAAGAAAGAGTGAGTAATAATTTGTATTGTTCTAAATGTGATTATTTAGGTTCGTGTTTATCTGAGCATTTGAGAGATGTTAAAGACTTAACATATTCGTGTAATGGATTTAAGCATTTGTTAGATTGGTATAATGAAAGATTTTAAAAATAGTTTTTTAGCTTTAATGTCTATTGCTTCTAATGTTAATAGAGTTGGTAAAGCTACCTATATTCCTGACAGGTCTTTAGATATTTATTATGAGGATGTGATATTAGATCCTAATTATTTTAGTACTGAGTCTATATTTTTTATTGATTCTTCACAAAATAGTTCGTTAGTTAATCATCATTGTCACTCAGTGGCAGAGTTGTATGGTTTTTTAAAAGAAAAATCATTAGTTAAAATTAATAATATAGAAAGTTATAATAATAACTATATTAAATTTTGTGAAAATTTACAGCGAGCTTTTGGTGCTTCAAAAGTAGATTGTCATATATATTTTGGAAAGAAAAATTCTTTTTCTTTTAATTTTCATCAAGATCCTATGGGTGTTTTGATATACTGTTTACGAGGAAAAAAGGATATTAAACTTAAAAAACGCCGGATTTCTTTAGGCACAAATGATTGGGTTTATCTTCCAAAAAATACTAATCATAAAGCATATTATCCTACGGATTCTATCACACTGAGTTTTGGAATCTATAAATAATTATTGCAGAGTCGTTCTTTTTTGTGTTATTATATAAGAATGAATAATACAGCATATTTAAATTATAAAGATTATTGGAATTGTTATGCCAAACATCAACTAACTCAATTAGAGGAGTGGTTACAAGAATCTTCTGCTTATTCTAGTATGAGAAAATTCCAACTTACACACATTCGTTTAGATTGGAGTACTCACCGTCGTTTTTCACGAGGTGGGTGGTATAACCGACATGGAGGCGCAGGCGTTTCTATGGCTATGTGGCGTGTTTGTGGGCGTAAAGCCCCTAATGCGAAAGTTCCTCAAAAAGTCTATGAATACGCATCTTATCAGGATGATTCTGAAATTGGAAATTTTTATACGGATAATACCCATGATCGCTTAATGATGCAGTTGTGTCACGAGGTAGCGCATGCTGCTCAGTATACTCATAAAAGAGTTCATAATATGATTGGAATTAAACCACATGGTGACGTATTTAAAATGTTTTATCGGGAAATTAGAAATCAGTGGTTAAATACCTATTTACCCGATCAAAACGAGATGGGTCGGTTATATCGGGATCATAGAAAGATGAGCGTATTACAGGAGTTTGCAATATAATGGAATTGTTATTGGCTATTTTCTTTTTTATTATTATTATTCTTCCTATTGGTTTAATGGCAGGTAATTTAGCTAGTGGATTAATGTATTGGGCAGCAAATGAAAAACGTAGATATGAAGAAGAAACCGACTAAGTTAGGGAAGTCTCTTTTAAAAGTTTTACAAAAGTATTTAAAAGATGAAGAACCGGATTTTAGTGACATTACTACAGCAGATTTGGGAATTTTTATGAAACGTTCTCAAAGAAGTGTTGCGGGAATTGTTACTCAGTTACAACACATTAATTTAGTTTATGTAAAACGAACTTCTGTTCACGGAGATAAAATGACTTTTGTGTACTTAACTGATCAAGGAAGAGCGTATAGTGTTTAGAGAGGAGTATCTATTTTTCTGTTAATGCGGATATGGTGTAATGGCAGCACAAGAGCCTTCCAAGCTTTTAGTACCGATTCAAATTCGGTTATCCGCTCCAAGAGGATTAAGAAATAATGACGCATGATGAAGTTATCGCAGAAATTAGAAAGTTACCTCGACAGGATTCAGAGTTTATTATAGGTTGGCTTATTGCTCAGGTTGTGGACGCCAATACTCAATTAGAAGAGCTTAGTGCTCGTTTACAGGTAGTAATTACTCAACTAGAGTTGTATCAAAAAAAAGTAACTATTAATTAAGATGAAAACACAAGAAGACAATTTTAAGTTATTAGCAGAGTGTATATACTCAGAGCAGGTTCCGAAGGAAGATATTTTTAAGTTATTTAGAGATAATCCAGGACTTGAAGATTACTATAGGAGGATACGTAATTTAAGTTCTGAAATATAATCTCAAGGGTAGATTAAAATATGGTTAAAAAATTTTTATTAAGTTTAAGTATATTTTTACTTAGTGATAGGGCATACGCAGATGATAGTTTAGTAATTCTTTGTCGTGATGACGTGCAGTCGGGTTCGATTATTCTTTCTAATCCTCCTATTGTTAATTGTATGGATTTGTCAATCGCAAAGTTGATGTTTGGTTCTGGTATTGTTTTAAAACCTTGGCAAAACTTTGCTCAGTTACAAGATGTGGTTCGTAAAGCTAAAGATTTGCACGCTTACGCTATGTCTCATCAGAAAGGAAAAAATTAAAAGTGAGTAAAACTATTACGGTAGAGACCGATCCTGATTCCCATGTCACGCATGTGGAGGTTGCACAACAAGCATCTTCTGACGAGGGTGTTTCTTTTCAAGGACTTAAAATTGATACTGGAGAAGCGGCTTATGATATTTTATTAATTATTGTTGTTGTTGCATTTCTTTATTCAGGAAAAAAATTAATAGATTATCTGTATGAAAGTTTTATAAAGTGAAAGACGTGCGTATATATCAACGAGCTCGCAGTGTGATGCAAGCGGATTTAAAACATAATAAGCATTGGACAGTTGAATACAACCTTTCTTCTCCTCAGTATATTGAGCCTTTAATGGGGTGGACTGGGTGCGACGATGTGAATAAACAGGTGGGGGAGCACTTGCGTTTTATCAGTAAAGAAAAAGCAATAGCTTTTGCTAAAAGAAAGGGACTTAGTTATGAAGTCATTGAGACTAATAAACGAAAGTTTCGTCCTAAATGTTATGTTGATAACAATGATAAGTATACTTTGAGAAATTTTTTTCATGAATTAAGAAAAAAGATACGAGAGAAGTTTATTGACAGTTTAAATAAGGATTAAGGAGATAAAAATGGGGAGAGATACCCGTATGAAAGTGATGCTTGGAACTTTAGTTTTGTTGTTAACACTGATGGAACTAACTTTTCCTCGTTTGACGAAGGGAGAGGAAAATTATATAGAATCTTATGCGATGAATGATCCTTATAACATTAGGAAGTTAGAAAATGGCGAGTACCTGTATCGGATAGGTAAAGACCTACGTTCGAACGCAGTTTATTGGGCGAGAATGGGTAATTCGAAAAATATGATTGTTACTGTTCCTTCTGCTTCTCATTTAATTAGGAATGAAGGAATTGAAGAGGCAGTAATGACAGTTGCCAAATTACCTAAAGGATTTGGAGGATGTGATTGGGATGGGACACATACTGCTAGAGTTACTATTATTCCTGAAGATTTTAAAACTATAGTAGGGGAAGAACCAGATATGTTTAGACCTGTTTATGGAACAGGTGAGATTACTTTTAACCGTTATGGTCGAGGCCCTACGGTATTACATTCTATTACAGACAATATAGAGGAAATCATGACTTTTGGAGACGTGACTGTAAGAAGATATAATGACTTATATCGTAACTGATATCTGTATTAAGTGTAAGTATATGGATTGTGTAGAAGTTTGCCCTGTTGATTGTTTTTATGAGGGGGAAAATATGCTGGTTATAAATCCTGACGAGTGTATCGATTGCGGTGTTTGTGAGCCAGAATGTCCGATAGAGGCTATTGTCCCTGATGCAGTGGGTGATTATGGAGAAGTAATAAGTTTTAATTTAAAGTATTCGGAACGCTGGCCTAATATCTGTCGAAAAGGAACACCCCCTGAAGACGCAGATGATTGGGTTAATGTTCCTGATAAGATGAAATATTTTAGTGAAAAACCTGGTGGAGAAGAAACGTAATGAAAAGAGGAATCACATTTAGTACATTTGATTTATTTCATGCGGGTCATATTTTAATGTTACAAGAAGCTAAGACTCGGTGTGATTGGCTAATTGCTTGTATTCAGACAGACCCGACAATTGATCGTCCTGAGAAGAATAAACCGATTCAAAGTATCTTTGAAAGATACATTCAAGTGAAGGGTTGTATTTTGGTAGATGAAACTTTAGTATACGAAACAGAAGCAGACTTACTTCTGATCCTCAAGTCAATTCAGTACGATGTAAGGATTATCGGGGAAGAATATAAAGATAAAGAATTTACAGGTAGAGATATTAGTTTGGACAAGTGTTATTTTAACAGGAGACAACATTCTTTTTCCACAACAGAGTTAAGAAACAGAATAATAGAAGAAAGTTCAAAAAAGAAACCAATACTAAACTGTATCTGAAAGGAAAATAATTAATGAACTGGAAAGAGTTAGAAAAAGAATTAATTGATCGAGTGGGTCCAGCGTATAGTAACTATCCAAGAAGTGTAGACTGGAATCTTCAGATAATGAGACTTGAAGAAGAAATGCAAGAGTTATATGGCAGATAGTTATATTTGTGAAAAATGCGGATACTTATGGGATTTTGCAGGAGCTGTTGCGCCAGGAGTCCACAGCCCAACCCCAAAGAGCAGACCAAAAGATGATCCGAGGGGTTGTGGGGCTGCCGATAATTATATTGGTGCTGCAGTAATGGAACCTTATTGTCCGGTGTGTTTGGTGGGTGTTTTAGGATTTAGGAAAGTAGATGGAAAGTAAAAGAACTGATATATTATTTGAGATTAGTTTAGTAAGTGGTGGATTTGACCCTCTTCATCGAGGTCATATAGATTACTTTAGAAAAGCAGCGAGGCATGGAAAAATTCTTGTTCTGCTAAACTCAGATGCGTGGTTAACTAAGAAAAAGGGTCGTCCTTTTATGCCTTGGGAAGATAGAGCGGCTATTGTAAGTAATATGAGGTCTGTTTGGGAAGTGATTCCGTTTGATGATTCAGGCGGTAATGCTATTGAAGGAATTAAAAAAGCATTAAACGCATATCCTCCTCCTCGATATCGTCTTAATTTTTTAAACGGAGGAGATCGGACAGAAAATAACGTACCAGAAATAGGTTGGTGTGAAGAGCATAATGTGAGGTGTATCTTTAATGTGGGAGGAGGCAAGGTTCAAAGTAGTTCCTGGATATTAAAAGACTGGGAAACTTTTCCAGTTAAAAGGGATTGGGGTGAGTGGAGAGTGTTAAAAGATTATCCTCCCACTTCTAAAGTAAAAGAATTAATTGTGCAACCTGGGGAAAAACTTTCTTACCAAAGACATTTTCATCGAAATGAGTTTTGGCATGTTGTGAAGGGGACTGGGGTTCTTTATGGAGAACATGATCCTAAACCTTTAGAAACAGGAGAAAGATATTTTATTAAGAAAGGGGATTGGCATCAGTTAGCGAATGAAGGAAAAGAATTATTACAAATAGTGGAGTTACAATATGGAGCGTTATGTGAGGAGTCAGACATTGAAAGAAAAGTGGTTTAAATCCTACAAGTTAATGATAACCGTGTTTCTTTTGATTTTCTTTTTTACTTCGCATGAGGGAGAGACTCGATGTACGCGGTGCGGTTTAATTGACCCCGAAGATCAGATATGTTTAGCTAAGAATATGTATTTTGAAGCTAGAGATCAAGGGTTAGCTGCTCAAATAGCAGTTTCTTTAGTGGTTTTTAATCGAGTACAACATTATAATTATCCTAAGAGTATTTGTGAAGTAATTTATCAAGGGCCGACTTATTCTTGGAGACCAGAATATCCGGTGAGAAATAGGTGTCAGTTTAGTTGGTTTTGTGATGGGTTAAGTGATGTTCCAAAAGAATTAGATGCGTGGAACTATGCTTTGAATTTATCTAAGACTTTAGTGAGTGCAGATCATTTAGATTTTACGGAAGGCGCAACTCATTATCACGCGTCTGATATTTTACCACATTGGGCTTCTCAATTAACACGTATTATGGAGCTTGAAGATCATATTTTTTATCGGTTAGATCGATGATGTGGGAAATGTATGACTACCGTCATTACTCTTTTGATCCGCAAAAGCTTCGTTGGCCTTGGTGGGCAGTTCCGAAAGAATTTTTTATTCCTTATTGCGTGGAAGTTCTTTGGGTTTTTCCGTTTATTGTTTTAATTGGCGGGATTAATCTTGTTACGGTAGGTAGCTTTCTCTGGCTAGACTATTATTTTTTCTTTCGTTTGAAAAGGCATTTTCACTTATCATGTCATTTTATACTATTTACATTTTTGATGTTGATGGGACTCTTACTCCGAGCCGTGAGTTAATCGACCCAGAATTTGAAGAATTTTTTCTTGACTGGGCGACCTTGCGTAATGTTTATCTAATTACCGGAAGTGACCATCCAAAAACTTTAGAACAAGTTGGGCGTCCGATTACCGAAGTGGTAGCGGCTGTCTATAACTGTGCGGGTAATTCTATTTGGAAAAAAGGAAAAGAAACTTATCATAGTGATTGGGTGATTCCCCAAACCGTAAAAAGATGGTTGCGAAAAAGACTGAAGGAAAGTCCCTTTCCACTGAGAACTGGGCAACACATTGAAGAACGAACTGGGTTAGTAAACTTTAGTATTGTTGGTCGTGGCGCAGTACGGTCAGAAAAAAAGCTTTACATAAAGTATGATGAGCACAGTGGAGAAAGACATCAGATTGCAGCAGACTTTAACGAAGCTTTTCCAAGTTTAGAGGCTTCGGTCGGTGGAGAAACTGGAGTGGATTTGTATCCAAGAGGAAGAAATAAGTCTCAGATATTAGATCACTTAGGAGAAGTCGGAGAGATTTTCTTTTTTGGAGATGCGATTCATAAAAAAGGAAATGATTGGCCGTTAGCAGAGGCTATTCGAAATCGGAATAATACACAAGATCATGTTTATGCAGTGAGGGATTGGTGGGAAACTTTTCAGATTTTACAAAGCTTGTAATAGTGTGGTAATATTAGAAAATTTTATTTGCATTTGGGACAAACATATGCTACTATAAGGCATTAACGTAATGAAAAAACGTAAATCACGAAGTGAAAACTTTATAGAACAAGGCTTGAACAGCTGGGACAAAGCGTGGAAAATGAAATTTTCCGACGTTAGTAACGCCGCAATGAAATTGCTTTTCGTTAGTGGGGCTTTTTGCGCCTATATTTTAAGGAGAATAAAATAATGAATTTATTGAAATTATCTATAGTAGGTTTATTTGCTATAGGACTTGCTTCTTGTTTAGGAGAGTCTGAAGAGGCAGAGTCTGTTGTTGAGGAAGAAATTGCAGAAGAAACTACAATAGAGTAACAACATTTTTTATACCATAGTCTAGTTAAAAGACATGAGTATTTATATTTCACCGCCTTTTGGAACATGGATTAATTTAAAAAATACTATTTCTATTCGTGGTTCTTTTACTCCTGATCCTCGATCAGGCTTAATAAGACAAATTTTTAAAACACTAAGATATACGAAAAGAGGATGGGTAAATAAAATAGGTTTACGAAATCCTGGAATTAGAAAAGTGTCGTTTGATACTTCTTCTGTGGTTTCTTTAGCTGCTCTTAATGACGATTGGGATAAGTTTATTGATATTGTTCCAGCAGGTCAAAAAATAGAGTTAAATTTATCATGTCCGAATGTTTATAATTATTTCATTAATCCTGCTACTTTAACTCATTTTATACTTAAATATGATTGGATTTCTTGTAAATTATCACCTAATAATGATATTTTTAATCAATGTGACTTCTTATCTTATTATGGTATTAATCGCATTCATTTGAGTAATACTGTATCTGTTGATAAAGGAGGCTTGAGTGGAAAAGAAGTAAAGAAGTTTAATCTTCAGTATATTCCTCAAATTCAGAAACAATTTCCTGGATTAGAAATAATTGCTGGTGGGGGTATTTATAGTCCGCAAGACTTTTGTGATTATAAGATTTTAGGGATTACTAATTTTAGTTTAAGTACAATCTTTTTTACTCCGTGGAAAGTAAAAAAAGTTCTTCAAGTAGTTAAAAATTAATGACATTTTTAACTTTATAGTCTATTTCAAAGAGAGAAAAATCTTGCATTTTCCTCTCTTTTTTTATACAATAGGATATAACTTGAAACTAAGAAGGAAAAAATAGAATATGAATACAGATAGTATGAGTCGTGAAGAGTTGGTAGCAGCGTTAACTGCTGAAAAAGCTAAGAATGTTCGCGATATTGTGGTTAAGGTTTCACCAAAGGGTGCTGTTCAAATTAATGGTATTCGACGGTTTCCTATTACCTTTTATAAGGACGAGTGGGCAATCATATTTGGTTTAAAAGATCGAGTTGAGTCTTTTATTGCGGAACATAACGACGAACTTACAAGTAAGGCGGCTTGAACAAATGTCTAATGTTTGGGATGATTTTTACGCCCTGCAAGAGAAACATAAGATAGTTTGTTTTATGTCTATTTCTCCTGCAGACGTTCGTTCGAATTATGAGTCTTCTCCATACGAAGGGACGTTGTGTAATGTTTCTGATGATGAGATTTTTGACGCTCTTCGTTATGTGGCGGATAAAGCAGACTTGAGCGCAGATTGGAACCATTTAGCGCAATGGGCAGTAGATGTTATTCTTGAGGAGCAGGGGGACCAACCGTGCCTGTGAATTATACAAACGAAGAAACTCAACGTCTTTTAGAACTTTACTCCGAGTGGGGAAATGAAGGGATAGAGGTAGTTGCTAATCAGTTGAATCGCTCTGTGAAGTCGGTTCGAGCTAAGTTAGTCCGTGAAGGGACGTATATTGTTCCTCCTAAACCTTTAGGTAAAAGAAAGGCAGAAGGTCTGAGTAAGAAAGAACTTTTGAGAGACTTAGAGACCATTGTGCCTTTTAAAGTAGATGGGTTTCTTGGAGTAACTAAAACCGCGTTACGAGATTTATTGTCTTATTTACGAACTACTGATTAAAGATTGGAGTCAAGAGCAGTAATTCATAAAAAAATAGTTGCTATTTTTTCTAAATTCCGGTATCATACAAAGGATACCGGAATTTTTTTTATTTAAAAAAGCCGAGTACTTAAATGGTAAAAGGATATTGCTATGGCGAATGCATTTAAAAACAGTATAACAGGAATAATAGGTACTGAGTCTCGTAGAGTTTATAAAGCTCCGGGAAGTACTACTTCTACTGTTATCGGACTTTCTCTTGCTAATATTTCTGCTGCAGAAGTTAATGCAAATGTTTTACTTATAGCAAATACTTCTTTTCAGGCTCATTTGATAAGAAACGCTCCAATTCCTGTTGGAAGTTCTTTAGTAGTAATTGGAGGAGATCAAAAAGTTGTTTTAGAAGCTGCTGATGAAATGAGAGTCAAATCTTCTGCCTCCGCCTCACTATCAGCAGTAGTTTCAGTTCTGGAGCAATCTTAAATGTGGATATATTTTACTAATTTATTTTCACAAAGGAAGTATTAATGGCATATATAGGAAGACCCGGATTTTTAACAGGTAATGTTACTCCCCTCGCCAATAATTCGGTTTCACTTGGTAAACCTCAGCGACGTTGGAAAGAGTTGTATATCGATGCCAATTCTCTTCATTTAGGGAATGTGTCTGTTAGTATAGGAAAAACAGACGAAGTTGAGTTTATGAAAACGAATAAACTTGGGCAGCCTGTTACCAAGGCAACTATAGCTAATCTTACTGCTACTGTAGGTGATGCCACTATTACCCAAGCTAAGCTTAGTAGTTTAAGTGTAGGTGGCGCTAAAATGAGAGCTAACGCTCTTTCTTCAGGAACTATCTATACAGCTAATTTAACTGGTAATGCGTATGTAACTAGAGGTTTAGCAGTTGGTTATACTGATGGTCGCGTTCCTCAAGCGAATTTGGATGTAAAGAATAATGTTTATATTGGTGGCGCTACCACTCTTACTGGAGCGGTAACTACAGGAAGTACTTTAACTTTGGGAAGTGCTTTAGCTGTAGGAAGTGGGGGGACAGGCGCTACCTCTTTAACAGACGGCGGTGTTTTGCTTGGCAGCGGAACAAGTGCTGTTACTGCTATGAGCGCGCTCGGTGATGGCGAAATGATTGTTGGTGATGGAACCACTGATCCAGTTGCAGAAAGTGGGGCGACGCTTAGAACTTCTATTGGTGTAGGTACCGGGGACAGTCCCCAATTTACCGCTGTTAATATTGGTGCTGCATCTGATACGACAGTAGCTAGAGCAAGCGCAGGTGATATTAACGTAGAGGGTAATATTATTTATCGAGCAGGAGGAACCGACGTTCCTGTAAGTGACGGTGGAACAGGGGCTTCGTCGTTAACCGATGGAGGCGTCTTACTTGGCAGTGGGACAGGTGCTATTACTGCAATGAGTGCTCTTGGTGATAGTGAAATGATTGTTGGAGACGGAAGTACTGATCCTGTAGCTGAATCTGGGGACACTCTGAGAACTTCTATTGGAATTGGCTCTGCCGCTTCAGGAACTGTTACACAAATTTATAGTGCCAACACGACAGGAAATGTCAAATTTGCCAGAGGTATTGCTGTTGGTTACGCAGGTTCTAAAGTTCCTGGCGCTAATCTGGATGTAAAAGGTAACGCTTACATAGGAGCTAATGTTTATGTTGCTAACACCCAAAACTTTAATAGTACTAACTATAGCGGTCTTCCTTATGATATTGCTTTTACAGCAGGTTTTGATGCTGATATGGTTAAAGAAGATGTAGCAGCGGCTACTTACGGTGAACTTGTAATGGCACGGCCTGCAACTGTTGTTGGGGAAGCGGGGTATGTTGATACAGCTCCTACTGGCGCAGCACTTATTGTAGACATAGAAAAGAATGGTACAAGTATTTATGCTACAAGACCGCAATTTGCTGCAAGCGCTACTTCATTAAGTGCCGGAACCTTAGGCGCTACTGCTGTTTTTGTGTCAGGGGATCGCATAAGTTTTAAAATTGATCAGATAGGTTCATCGGAACCTGGGGAAGGAGTGCGCTTCACTTTGAAGTGCAAGGTATAGTTATGCCCTTTGTATTAGCACCACGATTTATAGGAAGAAGAGGAGCAGTTGGTTGGGTTGAGGCTACTGGTGGAACTATTGCCACTGATGGTAGTTATAAGGTTCACACATTTACTTCATCTGGTAATTTTGAAGTTACTTCAGTTGGACCAGCGGATGGAACTCATAATGTAGTGGAGTATATGATAGTAGCTGGCGGTGGCGGAGGTGGTGGCGGTCAGTCAGTACCATCAATGAAGGGTGCTACTACCAACTACGGTGGGGGCGGTGGTGGTGCCGGAGCAAGAACAGAAGCGACTGGGCTAGCGGTTACTGTTGGAACATACACAACCACTGTTGGAGGTGGTGGTTCTGGTGGCGGACACGGTGCAGTTGGGCAAGTTGGACAAGATTCTTCTTTTAGTTCTCCTCTTTCTGCTGAAGGGGGCGGTTATGGTGGTGGATATCAGGATGCTGGTGGAGATGGTGGTCCTGGTGGTGGGGGCGGTTCACCTGGGCAGTCTGGCGGTTCTGGGAGTGGTGGTGTTGGTGAAGGTGGTACTGGTGGTCCTACTGGTGGTGGCGGTGGCGGAGGCATTGCTCCTGATGGTTCAGGAGGTCAGGGTGCTTCTGGCGGTAGTGCTGGTGGTGAGGGTGGTAATGGTGATGGTAATGATATTACAGGTTCTTCTGTTGACTATGGTGGTGGTGGCGGAGGCGGTGGTTCTAGTGGGGGTGACGGTGGAGACGGGAATCCGGATGGTGCAGGAGGAGGTACGGGCCAGTCAGGGAGTAGAGGTACAGACGCAAAAGGTGGCGGTGGTGGCGGTGGTGGCGCCGGTGCTACCTCTGGTGGTATTGGTGGTGATGGCGTAGTAATTGTTAGATACCAGTTTCAAGATTAGGAGAATTTTGTAATGGCGTATTTTGCCGAATTGGATGAGAATAATAAAGTCATAAGGATATGTGTGGTAGATGATGCTCATGTACCTTCTGATAAGCATGTTGACGGTGAAAAATGGTGTGAGAATTTTTGGGGCGGAACCTGGAAGCAAACTACTAAAACCCGTAGTTTTAGAGCGAATTATGCAGGAAGAGGAGATACTTATGATTCGGCAAAAGATCAGTTTATTAAGCCAGAACCGGAACCATTAGGAGCTTGGACCTTAAAAGACGACGGTCATTGGGAACCGCCAGATTGGTATTCTCCTGATGTTTGGAAGATTATGTGTCATTTTGCTGAGTTAGATGGAAGTAATGTAGTTAAAAGAATAGTAACAGTTTCAAGGGATATTTCTACTGCTGCCGGACCGTTAGGTGATAATCCTATGCATGTGGATGGAGAGACGTTTTGTTTTAATCATTTCGGAAGCGGTGTATGGAAGCAAACTTCTTATAACCACGCTTTTAGAAAGCAATATGCTGGTGTGGGATATACCTATGATGCAGTAAAAGACGTATTTATAGGAATTGAACCTAAACCTTTAGGAGCGTGGACATTAGATTCTGATAGTGATTGGGAACCTCCTACTTGGTGGGATTCTCAATGGGCTAAGTCTCAACCATATAAGGCGTGGCTTTTTGAAGAATTAGATGGTGCGTATGACTTTTTATTGACAGAAGGGGCTGGGACGTGGTATGGTTTAAATGGAAGTAAGGTAGGTAAATGGTATCCGCCTGTGGATTACCCGTCTGACAAGAAAAAATATAATTGGGATAACGCTACTGATTCGTGGGTAGCGGTATAGTGAATTAAAAAATGGCTTATACTAAAACATATACTGTAAAATCTCTTAAAAACCCGTCTGCCACCTATGTTTCTGCGGAAGCATTTTGGGAGGACAATGTAAATACGGCTTGTGGTATTGGAGAGGCTCTTGATAACGCTATTACAAGGGGACTTCTTATTTCTATAAGTTCTAATTTAAATGCAGATCAGAAATCCGTTACTTTGGTGGAGAATTACAAAGATGAAGCTTCTTACAATAATTTTTGTAGAGATGCGTGGGAGGCACGGTATGCGGAGGCTAAATCAGGATGGGTAACTGTTATTGAAGAATAATCTTTTTACTGTTATTGAAAAAAATAATGAGAGCTGGGCTTTTCTACTAGGGAAAGTCTATTTTTTTGCCTTTAAATTTTAAAATAAAAAATTTTAAATTTGTCTCTTATGCAAATTTGAAGTATATTTAGGGAATGTTTACTTCAAATACTATTCCAGTATCTCAAAGCTTTATTCCTCGTTATGTTAAAGAAACAGTAGGAGGAAAAGAAGTCGTACGTTCGATGAAATTAACAGATTACTGGGTATGGTTGAAAATGAAGTTTCTTTCTTTTAAAGTAAAATAGTTTTAAAATTAACTTTTTACTTGCTTTTTTCTTTAAAATTTTATATAATAAATCTAAGAGTTAAGTGTGAGGTAACTTAATGAGGAATCACAGCTAACGCACGGCCTCCACCATCACGTAGCGAAATGTGAACTTACAGGGGTAGCCAGTCCCCCTCCTACAGTTGACTGAAAAAGTTATTTTTTAGTCACGAGCTCTTCATCATACTAGAAGAGAGCTGGTAGAGTAATTTTGAATTAGTTCTGAATCTCGTGACTGGCATTAATACGGCTGCTTGCAGTCGCGGGTGATGCCGTAACGCATCCGCGTGGGGCTACTGTTAGCCCCACATTTTTGGTAAGGTTCTAGTTGGTAAACCGTGAGGGTATAGTTTGAGAGTAGAGCCATTGTGTATAGCGGGTTTGGGGGCTATGCGCCTAAAATAGAAAGATAAAAATGAGTAAGCCTTTAAAAGTTATAGATATGGAAAAGGGTGAAGAAGTGAAAACACCTTTACTTAGAATTCCTTATCGAGGTTTTACAATTAGTATGACTTTCTATGGAAGGTTCCCACAGACTTTGATTTATAAAGAGGACGGGAAAACTGTCGATTCTAATATATTCGAGGCTGGAGGGGACGCGGCAAGTATTCGTAGTGCGATGAAGTATATTGATCTTTATCTAGACGAGCAGTATTTTGCTGTTGACTATTAGGCGTGGAAATGCTACCGTTTGAGTCATCAAAGACCTGAAGATGGTATACAAGAAGGTAGATACGGATTAATAACGTTGGGCCATATATCGCGTTAGGTGGCAGGTTAGAACTTACCCCAGGGATCAACTTATGTTGGCATAATCCTTCCTGAAAAGTTCACTTTTTACTTGCTAAAAGGTTAAATTTTAGATATAATTAATATACTGAATGAGAGATAAAACGTTTTGTAATGTTTAAACCCTTTCATGTTTAACTGCAACTGCATAAGTTCTTTCATTTGGTAAAACAGGTAAGACTCTGGTAGGTGTTCCGTAAGGAATAGTACGGTGGAAGTGAGTCAGAGTATGTCGCGGGTTTGGGGGCTACATACAGTGAAAAAAAAGTTTCTTAAATTATAATAAAAAGATTAATTTTTTTCTTGCGTAATGCTTAAAACTTTGATAATATTATTATATTAAGTGAATAACAGGTTTTTTACAGTCCTTGGCGAGTTCAGCGAAGCCTTTGCAAGTTCGGCAAATCCTTTATTCATTGAGAGGCATCATCCTCCCACACCACTTCCCACCTAGTCTAACTAGTTCTGGTGACAAGATAAAAAAGGGTTAATGATCCAACGGTAGCACGGAACGCGCTACAGCCTCCCTCCTTTCTGTTAATTAAATTTTTATCAGTAAGTAAAATAACGAATGTTAAAAAAATCTTGCTTAATGATAAAAATTTTGTTATAATATAAAAATACGGTAATTGAGCGACCGTGAGTAGTCACCAAGCAAAAAGTTACCGAAGCCGAAATTACGGAGTTCCTTCCGAGAAGTCGTAAGACTTTTAATGACGCAATCAGATTGAGTTTCGGTGAAGTTGGTTGTGCGAGCGTATCAAGCGCGAAATCTCACTGAGGTTTCAGAGGAAGTTGATACTGTGAATACAGGCACGATCCTGTATAGTTAAGATACCCTAACTCTAGCGATCTGTAGAGGTATTGACGCAGATCGGACTAAAGAAGGCGATTACCATTCAATCGGATTTAATACGACTAGAATGGAAGTTTTTAAATCGAATAAATAACCTTCGAATTAAGCCAGCAAGGGACTGGCGTTCCGCGAAAGGTAAAAGAAGCCCAAGGAATCCCTGCTTCGGAGCCTAAGCGAGTCGGTTTTTCAGTTTACCGTGTATCACCTTTTATCGGGTTGATAATAAACTGAAATAGGTAGCGGTTTGCCTGAGCTGGACTTTATGAAAGGCTCAAAAAACTGCCGGTGGTAACTCATAGCTCGTTAGGAGTTAAGGTTTTTCATACCTTCCAAAAATGTTCTTGAAGCATTTTAGCCCAAGTGTATGGAGTGGTACTACATTACTACTTAGGTAGATATGTAAGCCAGCCAATAAGGTAAAATGAAATATGTAATTCTATACATTAAAGTGGTACTTTAGTTAGAATACATACCTCTGATCTGAGACCAGTGGTTAATCAGTTTCTCAGGGGTGACGTGTTTACCAATAAATACACGGAGTCAGTCACAAGACTTAGAACACTGTGAGGATTGCCATCCAGAAAGGCGCGGTCTGAGGGTTGGACGACACGACGGCGGGTTAACCACCACCACCCATTTTTATTTAAACATAGTTTACCTTTCTTTGTGTTGACACAGAGGCAATTTATAATTGCCTCTTTTTTTTGCGTTGTGAGCAAGTATTGTAATTTTATACTTGCTCTGACTTTATTTTTAGATTATAATAAATATAGAAATTAGGAATGACGCATACTGTACATCAAATCAAGTTTCAAAGATTTTTTATACAAAACTGAATGGCAGGATATGGTATTCCTTTCTATAGATAAAGCGGAAAAGCTCTTGCTTCTCCGCTTTTTTTGTGTTATAATTACATTATAATGAGAAAGATAACAAATGTCTAATATTTCAGCAATAAGTCTTGCAGTAAGTAATGCTGATCCTATTTTTACTTCCACTATGGATTCCGATCCTCGTGATATTATTTTTGATGTTGATGGTACATTAGCGGATGCTACTCATCGTTTACATTTTATTAAAGACAAACCAAAGGATTGGGATGGGTTTTATGAAGCTATGAGAAATGATCCTCCGATTCCTTCGGTAGTATTAATGGCTCGTCTTTTGAAGAGTGCAGGACACCGTATTATTATTTGTTCTGGGCGACCGCGCCGTTATTTAATGGTAACTAGAGCATTTTTAGATGATATTGAAGTTTCTTATGATGCGATGTACCTAAGAAAAGATCTAGATTTTAAGAAGGATGTGTATGCTAAAGAGCAGATGTTAATTAAAATGCGTCGTGATGGGTATGATCCTACGATTGTGTTTGAAGATAGGAAGTCTGTAGTAGATATGTGGCGTGCTAAAGGATTATTTGTTTTCCAAGTAGCAGAAGGAAATTTTTAGAATGGAGTATCTGATTAGGAAAAAGAATAATATAGATACTCAAATTTCTAAATTTGGGTCGAGTAAGGAGCCTTTAGATGTGTACACTGTATCATCGAGAGGCTGTACTTGTCCAGCTGCATGGCGTAGACGAACTTGTAAGCATACTCGAATGGCAAAGTTTTGGGCGAATAATTTAAAAGAAGAAGTAGGGGTAGTTCTTGGGTTTAACGAGAGTAATTATCCCTATAAAATTAGTAATGTTTTTGAAAAGGAAGACCCTTATAAGATATGGACAAGATTAGTGAAATAAGAAGAAGTAATGAGGACGTTCTTCGTTTGATGGAAAACGCTTATAAAACTAAAACTAACGCGCAGTCTGTGTGGGCTGTCAATTATTGGGCGGTGGTATTAAAAAGTTTACAGCGCAAATATTTTAACGGAGGAATTCGTGGGACAACAAATTAGTTTTTCAGTTGGAACTGTAGTGGATAAAAAAGAAGTTATTGTTTGTTTTAAAGGGTTTGACTCGAATGACGAAGCAGAAGCTTATGCTCAGTGGTTAGGAGAAAATTTAGGTTTATTATTGGACGAATCTGTTAGCTCAACGGTTCATTGAAGTGGAAAATAGATTAAATAAAGTTACTCCAAATAGACCTGATGTTAGTTGGTATTTGAAGTGGGTATCTTCGTTTTTTGTGATGGCAGGACTGGTTATGAGATCGTCTATGCTTGGTATTCCGATTGACTTGTTAATTACCTGTATAGGATGTTTTGGGTGGATGGTAGTCGGTTGTCTTTGGAACGATAGGTCTTTAATTGTTTTAAATGCAATTGCTGGTTCCGTCACGTTTATTGGGTTTTTAAATGCAGTTTTTATTTGAGAGGAGAAAAAAATGCAACTACAAGAAGGTTTAAAGAGAAATCTTCAAAACGCGATTGGTCAAGAAATCAATGTGCGAATCGCTGACGATGTAACGTCGATTGGGACGTTACTAGATATTAACGATAGTGCGTTATTGATTGATGAGCCGCCGTACACTACTTTAGTTCCTTTACGGAGTATTAAAATTATTCGTATATTAAAGGAAAAGGTATGAGTGAGAAACTTTGGCGTATTTGGCAACCATACGGAGTTGATTCAATATGGGAAATAAAAGCTCCCTCTGAAGAAGCGGCGATGAGTGGGTATTGGAATAACGAAGCGGAGTGGAAAGTAGATACTGATCCTTATGAGGTTGCTCAGCAACCGACGATACAATTAGTAGAGTAGCAGGAGTAGTAATAGTTAAATTTTAAACTCCGTTGCGATTAAATTAAGAAGCGAAGATCTTGCTCTTCGCTTCTTTTTTTGTTATAATAAAGAACCATGAAGAAAAGACATTATGATCGACAAAATTAAAATTGGTTATACGAACTATGCGATTGTGGAGGAAACTTCAGAAGATCTTGAAGGTCAGTTTGTTCATCAAGATAAACAAATTAAAATAGCTTCATTGCAAGATCCTGTTAATAAGCTTAATACTGTTCTTCATGAGATACTCCACGGAATATGGTTGCATTGGGGTCTATCCAACTCTGTTAAGGGCAAGAATAGTGAGGAAACTGTGGTAAACGCAGTTGCTAATGGTTTAACAACGGTTATTGTAGATAATCCTTTACTTCTTTTGACTTTAAACGGTTTAGCAAATGAAAATCTGGATAATAATAATAAGTATACATGAAAAATGTAGTATGGAGAGGTAATAAAGAAATTTCGGTAGTGAAAAAGGAATCACTAGTCGTGATGGAACACCATGTAAATCAACAAATTGAGGTACTCAAAGAACAAGCTACTGTTTTAATTAAACAGTCAGAAAAAATTAAAGAAAGGGTAGAAATTGCTTATTTAGTTGCAAGTGCTGATTACGGGTTTGAGCCTGTTTTATTAAAACATTATTATTTATATAAAAACAAAGATAAATTAATATTGACACTAATTGGACCGCAAGAATGGGACTCACCGTATGAAGAATATGTGGCTACTGTTAGAAAATTAGGAGACTCTACGTGGGAAACGTGTTAAGAGAAAAAATTATTAAAAATTTACGAGAAGTTTATGATCCTGAGATTTCAGTTAATGTTTATGATCTTGGTCTTATTTACGATATTAGTTTGCATGAGCTTCCTAAAGCGTATGTCACACATACTTTAACCAGTGCTTTTTGTCCGATGGCTGACGAGATAATTAATGATATTAGAAAGGCTGTTCTTCAGGTAAACGAGATAGATGAAGTAGAAGTTATAACTACCTTTGATCCTCCTTTTGATATAGACAAGGTAAGTTCTGAAGTTAAGTTACAACTTGGGTTGACATGGTAAATGCTTTATATACTGCAGAAATACGAGCTAATTACTTACAAGAAAAATACGAAGATTTAGATGCTAAAGAACTTTTAGAAGTAATGATTCTGGAAGAGTTTGAGAGTAAAATAGCAGTAGCTTCTTCCTTTGGTTCAGAATCTGTAATTATGTTGGACTTAGTAGCTCAAATAGCTCCAGCTACTCCAGTCATATTTCTAGATACAGAGAAGCTTTTTATTGAAACAATTGCTTATCGTGAAGAAGTAGTGAAAAAATTAGGTTTAACTAATGTTAGGGTAATGCGTCCTCGTGCCTCTGATTTGCGTCTTCACGATTCTAATAGAGACTTGTGGGCTCATAATCCTAATTTATGTTGTCATATTCGACGTGTTTTACCCTTGGAAAGAGCATTAGATAGCTTTGATGCATGGGTTACTGGTCGTAAAGTTTATCATGGTGGAGAGAGAAGTAAGTTAAAAGCTATTGAAGCTACGGATGGAAAAGTTAAAATTAATCCATTATTAAAATGGTCGTATAAACGTATTGAAGCAGCGTTTGAAAAGCGAGGATTACCACGTCATCCTCTTGTTGCTCAGGGGTATACTTCGATTGGTTGTTTACCTTGCACACGAAGAGTTTCAGCAAATGATTCTGTTCGTGCTGGACGGTGGTATGGGAGTCAAAAAACAGAATGTGGAATTCACTTAGGAAGAGAGGATAGTATAGTTGATGAACGATAATATTGATATAGCAAACGGAGATGGTTCTCTTAGAGACAAGATTCTTCAGTTACTTAAAGATAATGGTGGCCGCATGCTCAAGGATGAGGTGTGTGCTAGGCTTAAGATTTCTTATCGTGATGTTCCCTGTGGGTATAACATTGGGTGGGCATCCTGTCTTCAACCAGATCAAACTTTTATGTTTATACAGTCTGCCTGTATTTCTAATATCTATAATGTAGTTCCTTCGGATGTAACTGGAAGAAATTGCTGTTAAAAATATGTTGGCAAATGCTAATTTTTGTTATATAATTAAAGAATAAGTAATATAAAGGAAGAAAGGAATGAGTAGAAAAAATGGATACTCAAAAGATACATAATGATTTAGTAAAATCGATGCATGAATTTGAAATGCGAGTTAAAACTTTACGTGAAAAAAGGAATGAGTAGAAATGAATGAAACAACGGTTGAACTGAGACAAATAAAAAGGTGAATAATGAATAAAATATTTTATGCTCCGTTGGTTTTAGTAACTTTAGGTTTGGTGTTTTCTGCTGATGCAGGTTCTTACGGAAAGGGAAAAAATCGAAGAGTTGCAGATGACTTTCTAAATTTTTATGAAAGTTGGGCAGAAAGAGAAGCAGCTGCTGACCCAAATTATGTTCCTTTTAAGGAGATTATTCCCGATACTGAGTTTTCCATTGATGAGGATCTTCCTCTTGATGAAGCTGAAAAAATATATGATAACGGTCAGATGATGCTTGTCAATCCAGATGGTAGTTTACCAAGACCTTTTGATTCTATTAATCTTTTTGAGGATATGGGTGATTTAGGTAGGAATATTACATTAAAAAATCCTGATGAAAATAAGATTTGGTTTGATAGGATGTTGCGTGGTGAGGTAGGTCGTGACCGTTTTTTCATTCTCTGTGCTTTAAAGGATGGCCAATACCACGAGATGGACGATGTTCGTAACTTTATGGATTTTAAAATGCCAGGAGAGTATACAGTAAAAACAGTATACAAAAAACTTATTCTTATGGCAGGACGTTCTAGATACAATCCGCCAGGCGAAGGTTGGTTAGAGAAGGGGTCTATGTACGGTGTGGGTGAGTCAACGGGTATTCATTCGGTATGGAGAATAGAGCCAAGTGTATTACCTATGTTGTATTTTCTGTTAATTACATGTCCAGAAGATGAAAGATGCGTTGCTACTCCAGAGGTAAACTAATGAAAGTTTTAGTTTGTGGAGAAAGAGGAGCTGCTAATATGGTATTGCGATCTAAACAGAAGGGTGTCGATGTTCTTGATACGACACAGGTTGATTGGATACTTTAACGATTAGTCTTCTAACTCTGAAGATAGACGAAGCAAAAGAGTTTAACGAGGGTGCCTGTTTTGTAGTTAGAACTCAAACAGGGGTTTATGCTTATAAGAATCGGTGTCCTCATCGAGGAACTCCCTTAAATTGGCTACCTGATAAGTTTTTGGCACTTGATAAGCAACTAATTCAATGCGCTACTCATGGGGCCCAGTTTAGGATTGAGGATGGGTTTTGTGTGTGGGGCCCTTGTGAGGGGGCTTGTTTAGAAAAGATAGAGGTTAAGGTAGAAGGTGATAAAATTATTCTCCCCATCGTCTAGTGGTTTAGGACTTCGGTTTTTCACGCCGACAACAGGGGTTCAACTCCCCTTGGGGAGTCCAAGATGACAAGTAGAAGAGTCAAAATACTTCGTGAAAAACTTTTTGGACCGAAGGAGTTGGATATTACAGGAGAAGAACTTATAGAGGAAAGCGCTCTTCCGCCAAATTTTCATTTGGCAGATTATGAAGACATGAAACAGCAACAAACAAAATCTCTTAAAGAGGGATTGTTAAGATTTTTGAAGTATGCAGATAAGAAGGAGAAAGAATGTGAATAAGTTATTATTAGCCACTGTTTGTGCGACTGCACTAATTTTAGGAAGTTGCGATACTGCTAGTGGCCCGAAACAGAGTTTAGGAACTTTATTAGGAGCTGCTGCGGGAGGAATTGCTGGAGCCCAGATAGGAAGCGGAAAAGGGCAGTTAGCTGCTACAGGAGCAGGAGTATTTTTAGGAGCATTATTAGGCAACAGTGTAGGAGCCAGTTTAGACCGAGCTGATAGTTTAGAGGCGGAAAGGACTGCTCAATACGCTTTGGAAAATTTGCAAGATGGTCATGTTAGTAACTGGAGTAATCCTAATTCTGGTAATTCTGGTACTATAACCCCATTAAATGTTTATGCACCTGATGCGAATCAGTATTGCCGAGAATACCAAACTACTGTTACAATTGGGGGAGAAACCCAATCTGCACACGGAACCGCTTGTAGAAAGCCAGACGGTACTTGGGAGGTAGTTGGATAAACAAATTAAGATATGATTTCGTCTAAGAAGGCTGCTAAGCAATTAAATAACGGGGGATATGTTAAAGTTTCGGGATTGTTAGAACCTGGGTTGCTTGATTTTTTATATAGTTATGTTTATTACTCTGCTGCGAAGGGTAGTTATTTAAAAACTTACGCTTCTGCTCTTTATAACGAACATGAACATGGGTCTTATAAGGATCAACAAGTACCTGGGTCTTATTCAAAATACGGAGACATGGTTTTTGACACCCTGTTAGCTTCTTGGACAGCTAATTTAGGGGATTTAATTTGTAAAAAACTTGTTCCAACGTATTCTTATCATAGATTATATAGAAGTGGAGATGTTCTGAAAAAGCATAAGGATAGACCTGCTTGCGAAATTTCAGTTAGTTTGCCTTTGGGTTATGAAGCTCCTAAGCTTTGGCCTATTTTTATAGAAGGATCAGCTATATACTTGGATGTAGGAGATATATTGATATATAAGGGTTGTGAAGTAGAACATTGGAGAGAGCCGTTCAACGGGGATCATCAAGCTCAATTGTTTTTACATTACAATGACCAAAAAGGGCCTTATAAAATGAAGAATCACTATGATAGCCGACCTCTTTTAGGATTATCAAATATACATAAAAATAAGTCTTATAAGAAACAGTTTATGAAGAAAAAGAGGAGAAAAAATAATGTTAAGATATGATTTTTTGGCTGCTCTGGTAGTTTTCTTTATTTGGGCAGCACTACCAGGAGGAGTTTTATATCAGGATAGAAGTTCTATGGTGTACAACATTCATAAATTACCAACGAATGTAGCAGAAGCTCGTTACATTCATATAACATATAAAGATAGGAAGAGTAATGACAACCTTATTGTACGAAGGTAAAGCGAAAAAGATTTTTAGTTCTGTGGAGTTGCCTGATTGTGCTACGATGTATTTTAAAGATGATGCTACAGCATTTAATAATGAGAAAAAGAGTTCTTTTGAGGGAAAAGGTGAACTTAATTGCTGGATTAGTCAGCATATGTTTGAACTTTTAGGCCACTTTCATGTTCCTACTCATTATGTTAGAGGAATGGATGAGAGAAGATTAGTAGTAAAATTGCTGGAGATTATTCCAATTGAAGTAATTTGTCGAAATGTAGCGGCTGGCTCCTTCTGTAAGAGATATGGGATTTCGCATGGTAAAATATTTAAAAGTCCGATTGTTGAGTATTGTCTGAAAGATGATGATTTTGGAGATCCTCTAATTAATTCAGATGCGGTTATTGTTTTGGGTCTGGCTACTCGGGAAGACTTAAAAAAGATGAAAGATTTAACTAGGAAGATTAATGTTATTCTGCATGCGGTTTTTCGAGTTGTTGGATTAGCTCTGGTTGATTTTAAATTAGAGTTTGGAAAAGATGCCGAAGGAAACATTTATCTGGCAGATGAAATCTGTCCTGATACGGTTAGGTTGTGGGATACAGATACTGGAGATTCCTTTGATAAGGATTTGTATCGGTATGATACAGGTGACTTATTGGCAGGATATAAAGAAGTTAAGAGGCGATTATCACACTCATGGACTTAGAAATGGGAAATTATGTTAAGTTAACTGCCAAAACAAGAAATGGTAGAGAGCGGCTCCAAAAGTATGGAGATACTTGGCGCGTGACTCAGATTGACCCGGAACCAAGTGACTGTACTGGTTGGACTGATTGGGGTTGGTTTATGGCAACTCCATTAGGAAACAGTACTCAGAGAGAGTTTTGGATTCGTGAAGTTAATGATGTAAATTTTGAAGTAAGGGGACCCCTTACTCTTACGGATGTGGCGGCTGCATTATCAAAATAATATAATGTCTGTTATATCTAGTAATACTTATCAAATTTTTATTCAAAATTTAATTTTAATAGGACGAGTCGGAATTTACGAGCACGAAAAAAAACATCCTCAACAAATTCGATTTAGTTTGGTACTCACGGTTTTTAACACAAAAAAAAAAAGAAGATAGCATTAAAGGTGTGGTTGACTATGCTCTAGTTATAAAAAGGTTGGAATCTTTTTTAAAAGATACTCACTATAATTTAGTAGAAACGTTAGCTGATCGAGTAATGGATTTAATTTTAGAAGACCGTCGTGTTTTGAAAATAAAACTTAAAATAGAGAAGTTAGAAGCTAAACCAGGATGGGCGACAACAGTTGGAGTTGCGATGGAAAGAGAGCAGGTTACTACTCGAAGAAAGTTAGAAGGAGTTTTTTAACTAATAAATGAGATACCTTGACGAGGAAACTACTGAAAAGATATTTCTGGAAACGTTGGAAGATATTATTGAAGGGCATGAGACAGAAATGATGGGTTCTGAAATCGTATCGCCTGTATTGAAATCCGCCCACTGTTTGTTACAATATTATGGATTTTATTATTATGATAATGAAGTTGCCCCACCCTTACCACCGACCAGCCATGAAATTGAATTTAAATGAGGCAATTTGTGTAAATAATTTCAGTGTGTGGTATGGAGGTAGTCAAGTTTTATCTGATATTTCTTTTACTATTCAGAAGAGGACTGTTACGGCATTAGTGGGAACGGCAAAATCCGGTAAGTCTACTTTGTTAAGAAGTTTTAATCGTGTTAATAAATCAACAGGTTATTGTCGGAGTGAAGGAACTATCACTTTTGGTGGTTGTTTTTTAAATCGAAAGAAGTTACGACGCCATGTGGGGATTTTGTTTACTATTCCTAATCCGATTCCTATTTCTATTCGGAGAAACGTTTTGTTTGGACTTGGAATTAGTAATCAGTATCCTTATGGTGATGAAGCGGATGTAGTTGTAGAGGAAACTTTACGAAAAGTTTTGTTATGGGACGCTGTAAAAGATAAATTAAGGGAGACAGCGTTAAGTCTATCTATAGAAGAACAAAGAAAATTATGCTTAGCTCGGCTACTTTTGGTGAATCCAGAAATTGTTTTGCTTGACGAACCATTAGCTTTATTCTCTCCCATGATGCAGGCAGTAGTAAAAAATTTTATTTATTCTGTTTGGAAAGATCAAACAGTAGTTTTAACTGCTCATCATAAAAATGAGTTTGTAGGAGTACAGTCTATTTTTATTTCAGGAGGACGAAAAGTTTAAACATTGGAAGAAGTTACCTATCTTAACGCTCTATTTGGTACTAATTATCTTTATTATCGTTTTATTTAGGCAACTATAAAGTCAACAAGGAAAAAGAAGTTGGAAAGGCTATTTGAATCATTATGAGGAAGCAAGATGCGGTTTATACTTTTGATCAACTTTATACTAATTACATGCAGTTAGATAAGGAACTTTTACCGCTTCCTGAGTTTTCTGTGGCATGAGTAAGGTCTTTTTAGTATCCCTTTTTCTTCTTACTGCTTGTGTAGCGGAACAAAAGTCAATCTTACCAGATACTTGGCCAGAATTAGATATGTATTGTGAAGTACAGAGAATGCCGACACCTTGTAAAGATGAGGACGGTAATCTTCTTTACGAGATGAAACCGTGAAAGATAGTAATTATATAGAAACTTATTTGTTATACTAAAGAATACACTAAAAAGAAAGAATTAATAATGGCAGCGCGTCAGAAACATGGTTTTAATTTTCAGAAGTTAATTCGTGCTCAACATGGATTAGAAACTCAAGAAAATCACAACGAAAAATGGGACATGGAGGAATCTCCTGATGTTTTTACAAGCATTAAATGTATGGGTGGAGCAGGAACTGAATTAGCTTCCTTGGGCGTGTTTTATGAAAATGAAGATCCTTATTGGTGGACTGTCGCAAGACATAAAAATTATCGAATTTACGCAATAGATCATGTATATATTTCAAAAGAGTTATTACAGACATTAAAAGGAGATGTTCCTTTAGATTATGTAAAGGAAAAATATGCAGCTCTTAATAGTGTTAACTGGCCTCACGGAACTCATCAAGAAGCCAGAGAGTGGGCTTCCCAAGTACAAAAAGACGTTAAGAAATTTAATAGTCCTATTACTTGGTTGAAAAAAATTGATTCAAAAACCCAACGTCGTTGGCAATGTTCTATTAATGGCACAAACTGGAAGAAGTGTATCGGACCATCGAGTACTTCTCCGATATATCGAGGATATGATTATTCTCGAATTGAAGATATTCGATGTATAAAGACAACTAATATATTGATAGAAAGATTTTTAAATGCTTAATAAAAATAAAATAAAAATATAAAACTGAGAATGATGAAGAAATCGCAGCTTGATAAGTTTTACACTAAACCAGAGATTGCTCAAGAATGTATAGAGAGCATTCAGGGTAAGTTTGATTTATGGGTAGAACCAAGTGCTGGAGCGGGCACTTTTCTTCGTCGGTTGCCAACACCAAGAATAGGATTAGATATTGAGCCTGATGACGATGAAGTACTGACTCAGGACTTTTTTGAGTGGACCCCACCAGAAGGTAAACGAATTGCAGTAATTGGAAATCCACCTTTCGGAACTAATTCTAAGTTGGCAATTCAATTCTTTAATTGTGCAGCTCAGTGGGCGACCTTAATTGGTTTTGTTGTACCGCGAACTTTTAGAAAAGTATCAGTTCAAAACAGGCTCTCTTTAGAATGGAGTTTATATTCGGAGAAGATTCTCCCAGAAAATTCTTTTTTCTTATTAGATGATGACGATAAAGTACATGACTGTAAAGTACCTTGTGTCTGGCAAATTTGGGTGAGAAAGCGAAGAGAAAAGATTAACTTACCATTGATTCATCCTGATTGGGAATGGGTCACTAAAGAAGAAGCAGACTATGCGATGCGAAGAGTAGGAGGGTTAGCTGGAAAAGTAATTGAAAACTTTGAAAAGTATGCTACTCCTTCACATTATTATATTAAGTCAACAGCAGATGTAAAAAAGATATTAGAATTTCTCTACTCAGAATTTCAAGAAGTTTCTAAGGATACTGCGGGTAATCCAAGTTTAGGAAAACGAGAAGTAGTACAAATTTATTCTAACCGGAAAAATGAGTATGAAAGATAGTAATTACATAGAAACGTTTTTAGCGGGTGTCATGTTTGGCACCTGTTTGACGTTATTAATGGTAGCAATTCCTTGCTGCTTAATGATGGTGTTGTAAGATGAAGCTGGTCAACACATTCTGTTGGCTGGATGAGTATGCTCAAGCATCTGCATGACCATATTGCTGACCTCGGCAAAATGGTTGTTCAATCGATATGCGGCGAATAGCTTCCTAATCACCGCATTCTGTGCGGTGATTTATCTTGACCTTGCGGCACTTTCACATAATATGAAATTTGAGAGTTTCGAGAAAGCCGAACAGTGGTTGTCAAACTACGACGGTCGTCAAAGATTTGGTTTGCTCTTGGAATGGGCACCAGACGGAAAGATAATTGAAGAAACTTGGGAAGGGAGTTGAAAAATGAATATCATTTGGAAAAATATTATCATTAGAATTTTAGAAAAAGAAATTGAAATACTAAAAAGTAGGTACCGACCCTACGCATCAGGACACTTGAAAACTGCGGCGAATGTTTTGAGGGAGCGAATAAAAGAATTAAAAGGAGAGGTGAAAGAAGACTTGTGAGAATACTAATAATTTTACTATTTTGCATCCCAGTATTAGCGGATGCAAGAACGATTATTCAAAATAAAGGTTCAGATACTTTAGTAAATATCAAGCTAATAAGTTAAGAGATATGGTTAATGGGGGTAGCAGAAAATGATGATAACAACTATTATAGTTGCAGCTGTATTGTTAGGAATACCACTACTAATATATGTGGTAGCTAAGTTATGTGCTAGGTTTATTGGATGATTTACCGTGGAGGTTTATTAGATGATTTATCGTGGATGAAAGTAATCTATCGTGGATATACATATAAACCATTAATAAAGAATAAGCTAGAACATCAGATTGAGATGCCCAGTGGAGGTATAATGCATGGGCCATGGGGTGGATATTTCTCTCCCACTATCTCGCAGATCAAAGACTTTATTGACGAGGCAGAGAAGTTAGTTAATGATAAAGCCAGACAGAGTTTAGCATGGGGAGGCCCATGTTGAATAGAGAAATTAATATGAATATTTAGGTTTAAATTCTAAACAAGACTGTCATGGAGTTTATGCAGGTTTTCAAGAAATAGATGGACATCGAGCACAGACTAAGATTGGTCGTTCTAAAAACGCTCAAGCTATTCAACGAGGAAGAGCACAGGGAGGAGCTAATTGGTGGTTCGATTCTTATTTTATGTTGCCTACTAAAGAGGATACGCATATAGTCGAAAAAGCAATAAGAAGGACTTTAGATTCCCAACATATAGAAAAGACTGCACAACGACAAACAGAACTTTATTATTTATCTCCTGAAGATGCTTCAAACGAAATTGAAGGAATACTGAGAGATTTAGGGTATGAAGTGAGAGATTTAGTCGAGGAAATTTTAGAAGATTGAAGAGTTACAAAACACTGAGTGGTAATTTGGTTATAAAAACAAGTCCGAGATGAAAAGGGATTAATAAAAAAA